>Ga0265294_10004294_pt1 | contig 17880 bp, 14 predicted proteins | sample MunlanPumphouse3_FD_192504 | JGI IMG/M metagenome (GOLD analysis project Ga0265294, IMG submission 192504) | Groundwater microbial communities from a municipal landfill in Southern Ontario, Canada - Pumphouse #3 | ecosystem: Environmental > Aquatic > Deep subsurface > Groundwater | place...
CCTTCCCCGCCATGGTTCTGGGGTGGATAGGGGCCGTGTTCCCCACGGGTGTGGGGATGAACCGACGGCGATCACTGACCTGATCAGGTTGGGCGGGTGTTCCCCACGGGTGTGGGGATGAACCTCCTACACACACAAACACCACCCTGGTGGGCATGTGTTCCCCACGGGTGTGGGGATGAACCTGTGCCTCGACCGAACCCAGGATCCATGATGGAGTGTTCCCCACGGGTGTGGGGATGAACCTAGCCACGGTAAATCCAGAAGACCCACTGTATGGTGTTCCCCACGGGTGTGGGGATGAACCAACAACGCTGGCATGTCAGGCCAGAGATGTGGTGTGTTCCCCACGGGTGTGGGGATGAACCTGCCATTGCCTCAATTGCCCTCGGGGGCATTGCGTGTTCCCCACGGGTGTGGGGATGAACCTGCTTGGTTGCTAACACGAGCTACCGATATCTCGTGTTCCCCACGGGTGTGGGGATGAACCTAGCGCACTTACAACACCCCCGGATGAGGTATAGTGTTCCCCACGGGTGTGGGGATGAACCTGTTATCAGGTAACACAACGAATGGTTTTGACCGTGTTCCCCACGGGTGTGGGGATGAACCGTCCCGTGGTGAGCGAGACGTGTTTGGCCGCCGGTGTTCCCCACGGGTGTGGGGATGAACCTGACGGTCTGCGAGCTGTTCTGCGGGGCCGGGGGTGTTCCCCACGGGTGTGGGGATGAACCTGTATTATCTGCAACATTATGATGTAATCATAGGTGTTCCCCACGGGTGTGGGGATGAACCGGACATTGCAGACCAGACGGTTGAAAACAGCCTGTGTTCCCCACAGGCATGGGGATGAACCTCTCCTTTTTAATACTGTAAAATCGTTAAAATCGTGTTCCCCACAGGCGTGGGGGTGAACCTAAATAATGAAAAAGTCATTACATCTTGCTAAGTTCCCCACACCTGTGGGGATGTACCTGGAAAAAAAGGTATAATCAGACTGGATTAAACATTGTTCCCCACATGTGTGGGGATTTTATGCCCCCGCGGGCCCTGTTCTGGAACGAAATGCCCGAATTGCTTAGAGATTTTTGATTAATCCACGTCTTTTCAGCTCAAAAAAACAGCGTGCACAGGCCTCGGCGTCATTAAGAGCATTATGCGCCCCTTCAACTCCGACCCCAAACAGGAATGTGTGAAGCTCATTCAGTGTCGGCATCTTGTACCTGCCATTTCTCCTGATCTTACATACCCTTACAGATGCCCTCATCGTGCAGACCTGACAGATATCAGAGAACGGAACTTTCAGATCCAGCCGTACACACTCCGCCGCCACCACACCCAGATCAAAAGGCAGGTTATGTCCGACCAGAACATGACACTTCTCAAGAGATCCTGAAAACTCAGAGATAGCAACCTCAAGAGGAAGCCCCTCACTCAGAGCCATCTCAGTTGTGATCCCATGAACAGACGTTGCATTTTCAGGAATCCTGTAACCATCAGGTCTGATTATCATATTATGGCACTCAGACTCATGACCATCACAGACAACCCAGGCAATCTCTACCATCCGCGGCCAGGGACGCCCCCTCCCCGGGAGGCCGGTTGTCTCTGTATCAAGAATCAGGAACCTCTCAGGATCCCTGGATAACATAACAGTTCTGAACCCTTTGTAGCGAAGATGCTTTCGCCCCCACCAACAACCTATAATACCCTAAACACAAAAATCAACCACTCACCTTCGTCCGGCCGGGTGGAGAATCCAGAGCCGGACAGAGGCAGGACAGAGATGGAAATGTTGTCTTCCGAGATATATGCAATAAGTATCATCAGCGAGAACCGCAAGGGTGTGCTCAGGGATGTCGCAGACACAATGGCCACCCATGGTGCAAACATCCTGATGACCCAGCAGTCGATCATATCAGCAGGCCCGGAGGCCGGGATGTCATACCTCTACTTTGAGTTTGAGGACGCAGAGGACACCCAGAGACTTGTCTGTGACCTCAGAGGACTGCCAACCGTCCGCAAGGTCAGAACCTACGAGACCTTTGAGCGTATATTCGGAAAGAGAGTCATTATAATAGGCGGGGGGGCACAGGTTGCCATGGTCGCGATGGGAGCTGTAAATGAGGCAGACCGCCACAACATCAGGGGCGAGCGTATCTCTGTGGACACCATCCCCCTGGTCGGCGAGCAGGACCTGACCCTCGCAGTTGATGCTGTAAGCAGACTGCCGAGAGTCTCAGTCCTGGTCCTGGCCGGATCCCTCATGGGAGGAACCATCTCAGGGGCGGTCGACCGCGTCAGGGCGGCAGGCATCCCTGTCATCACCCAGAGCATGGCAGGCAGTGTCCCAGACCACGCAGACCTTGTGGTCTCAGACCCCATACAGGCAGGAGTCTTTGCAGTAATGCAGGCCAGTTCAAAGGCAGTCTTTGACATCAACCGTGTCAGAGGGAGGAGATTCTAATGGATGAGATAACAGAGGCAGTATCAGTGCTGCGCAGAGACGGCATCATCGTCTACCCAACAGAGACCGTATACGGCCTTGGGGGCGACGCCTTCTCAGACGAAGCAATCCAGCGTGTATATGAGATCAAAGAGAGACCACTCTCAAAACCCGTCTCAGTGGCAGTCTCTGACATGGATATGCTCCATGCCATCGCCTTCACAAACGAGGCCTCAGAGGAGTTTATCAACAGGTTCCTGCCAGGGCCTGTCACAGTCGTGCTCAGGGCCAAGAGCTGCGTACCACCTGTACTCACAGGCGGCACAGGCCTGATTGGCATCAGGATGCCAGACAACAAGACTGCATGTGAGATCATAAGGCAGTTCGACGCCCCAATCACCTCAACAAGTGCCAACACCTCAGGGCAGATGGCACCGGTAAGAAAAGAGGATGTCACAGTCATCCATGATCTCTTTGTGGACGGCGGTGACCTCCCGGGCACACCCAGCACAGTGATCGACCTTGTAAACTGGCGGATCATCAGGGCAGGGGCAGATATCGAAGAGATCGGAAAATACCTGGCATCAATGGACTGACAGAAGCATGACAGAGATACGACTTCGTGACTTTATTGAGGACGCCGATGGACGTCTCTACGCTGTATCAAACTATGACAACTCAGAACGTGTGGGTTGCATCCTGCGCTATGTGCCTGATGAGAATGGTGAGCGTGTCAGTCCATCAGGCCAGAGATACAGGAAATACGACTTTGAGGAGGCCTTTGAGTATATCAGAGAGCACAAACCCGAGTATCTTGATATGGTTCACCGTGTCCCCATCCAGGACATAAAAAGGGTGCTAAAGCCAGATGAGAATATAATGCACCTCGCAGCCCATGACAGCAGGGTGCTCGATCTCCTCACAATCTTCAATGTATCTCCTGAGAATGTGGGCTGCACAGGCTCGCTCCTCTGCGGCCTCTCAAATGAGTCCTCAGACATAGACATGGTCGTCTATGGAAACGACTGGTTCACTGCACAGCAGAACCTCAAGGACGCCGTCGGGAAGGGCCTTCTCAAACCCCTCTCAGAGGAACTCTGGCAGAAGGTCTACAACAAGCGTAAGCCTGAGATCTCATATGAGACATTCCTGCTCCATGAGCAGCGCAAATGGAACAGAGGAGAGATGAACGGGACATACTTTGATCTTCTGTACACCCGTTCATACAGCGGCCTGAACAGGTTCAACGCAGACAAGGGCGAGGTGCTGGGCAAGGCAGAGATCGAGGCCCGGGTCACAGACGCCTCACTTGCATTTGACAGCCCCGCAGTATACAGTGTACAGCATGACGAGGTCTCAAAGGTACTCTCATTCACCCATACCTACAGCGGCCAGGCCCTCAAGGGTGAGACCATCAGGGCAAAGGGTGTGCTTGAGCAGCACGGCGATGAGAAATGGCTGATCGTAGGCACCACCCGGGAAGCGAAGGGCGAGTACATCGTCTCAGAGACACTGATGGAAAGTCAGTAATCCATCCTTTTTTATCTGAATATATCAGAGAGCCGGCGCGGTTCTGGCTGGCAGTGTTCCTCCTTAAGGTAGCAGGTTTCACAGGACGCCCCCCTCGGGATCTTCGGAGGTTCGCCGTCTGTATTGACAGAACGTGCCAGCCTGATGGCTCTGAGGGCGGCCCGGCGGTCACGCGGCTCAGGGGAGCAGCGCCTTATGACCCCTGAAGGGATGTATATGACATAGCCAGCCTCCACATTCTTGTTGACAGACTCCCTGATGCATGCAAGTGAGCAGGCCACCCGTATTCGGTCAGAGGTATAGATACCGGCTTCCGGAGCCTCGGTCGAACGGACGATAGCAAATGAATCATCCGGATAGAGCATATCGACCATCCCGCTGATACCATAGCGTTTTGATGATATGCGAACATCAGTCTCAGAGGGTGCCTCCCATTCCTCTTTCTGGCAGGCCCTGACCCAGTCTGCAAGCATATCCATGGCCTCGTCACCCAGGTATGGGGCGACAGACTGGGCCTCACTCCAGATCCGAGGGACGAAAAGTTCACTGCCAAGATGTGCAGAGATCTGCTTTGCAATTGTATATCTCTCAGACTCAACTCCGCCTGGCAGTGTCTGCTGGAAATAGTACTTCCTGGGGCAGGAGTGGCAGGCAACTATTCCGGATATGCTGATCAGTGACTCATCTCTGTCCACGATAACTCCCTGACAAACCCTTATTGTCAGTGAGGTTAAATCTGTCTGTATGACAAAGCGGGAAATCTCAGTCAATCTGCCGCCGGGCCTGGACCCTGTATACAGCAACAGGATCCAGATCGCCTATAAAGATGATGAGTTCACATTCATCTTTCTCCATGAGATCCCTGGCACCAACCAGGCACGGGCAAAATCAATAGTTTCAATCAGCCCGAAGCACGCCAAGAACTTCGCAGCAGTGCTTGGGAGCAGCCTGCAGGGATATGAAGAGAAGTTCGGTACAATCAAGGCGCCGAGCGAAGACAAACCTGAGGAGAGCAACGTAACCATACGCGGCTACTCCTGAGACCAAACATTAATACTTTTTGAGTACCAATATTATTGAGAGCCTTAGAGCGGCTGGATTGCCGTTGTGGCTTAGGGGTATAGCGGCTGATTCGTAATCAGCAGGTCGGGGGTTCAAATCCCTCCAACGGCTTAAATATTCAGATATATAACCAATTTTGCAAAACCGAGTGTAAACGTACATCAGAATTGCATTAAAATTCTTAGGTGGATTTATTTAGATGATGTCAGTTCTGTCCAATATGTTAATATAGTATTTCACTCAATTTCAGTTATGAGCCACACAAATCGAGCAATATTATATAAAAAAATTGAGATGGAGCGGAACCGACCACTTATCTCATATATAACAAGCTCCCGACAAAATGCTCAAGGGGTTATTGCATCGGATGTAATACCTGAATTTTGTAGACAGATTCTTAAAATCCCTGAAAATGAAAAAAAAATAGATATCCTAATTATCAGCCGTGGTGGCGATCCTATTGTTTCATGGCGAATAATTAGCTTATTGCGGGAAAGATTTGATGAAGTAGGTGTTTTGATACCATACGAGGCTTTCAGTGCTGCAACACTCATAGCCCTTGGTGCTAATGAAATCATCATGCACCCCTTTTCTAATCTTGGACCTGTTGATCCTCAGTTACATATTACTAGGAATAATGAAGGAAAACAAGAGAATGTCAATTTTGCCGCAGAGGATTTATCACACTTCCTCGATTTTGTTAATACTGATTTAGGAGTGTCAGATCAGGAACAAAAAGAACGGGCTTTTGAACTGGTCGCAAAAGAAGTTGGTGCATTACCAATAGGTTTTGCAAAAAGAAGTTCAAATCTTGCCCTTTCCCTAGGTGAAAAACTTCTCAATATGCATATGGATGATCACAGTAAGGTTAAGGCAATATCCGAATCTCTTAACAAATCATTTTATCATCATGGTTACCCTGTTGGAAGAACAGAAGCAAAAGAAATTGGATTAAATATTATTTCTGCATCTCCCTCTCTTGAAAAATTTATGTGGAGCATATGGGAAGATATAGAGGCTGAGATGAAATGTAGGGAACCATTCAATCCATTTGAAATTATTATGGAAGACTCAAATATTTCTGAGGCAGTAAGAAATGTTCAAAAATTGGAGATACCTGCAAACACTCCTCCACAACTTCTTTCTCAAATATTCCAGAATCTCAAAATTTCAACGCTTCCTTCTATTAACTATGAATTCCTTCTTGCTTGTGTTGAAAGTCCACGTTTAAATAGTGAATATCGATCAGTTAATATGATCAATGCAATACGTATGCCCGACCTAAATATTAATATCAACGTAACGCAAATAAAACAAGGCTGGAAATCTATCAGTGATACAGAGGAGGTATAAATATGGGATTTTATGAAATGAATTCTGGAGATAATAAGAGATATATGAGGCCATTAGAATCATCTCACTATCATTCTTCAGGTAATTCTGTATCCCCGATACAAGTTACAGGTAATTTGGATCTTACCAAAACAGTTACTGTTATAAATCCATCGAACTGGCCCATTCATAAAAGCAAAGAGAATTGCTTGAAAACATCACGTCAGGAAGATTTTAAAATGCTCATGAAGATGCATAAAGGAACTCTCGATCTTCTGGCAAAATAATTAAAATTAACTTTTTACAATTGTTCTTAACCAAATAGATACTTCTTTAAATGTCTTGTTTCCTTTAGCAATTTCACGCACAAAAACATCATTTTCTTCATTTGTACTTATAATATTATAGCGCTCTGGTGTACGAAATAAAATTAATGACGAAAGAAGGAAAGCTAATCTTTTATTCCCCTGAACAAAAGGATGTCCTGTAACTATACCATGTAGCAAGTAAGCCGCCTTATCAAATGGATCTGCATAATTGCTACTGAAATCAATGACAAACTCTAAATTGCCAGAATTAACGAACCTGCCGCCCAGCCCCTGATCTCCTTCAAAATCACTATTTTCTATAATTTCTTTATGATAGCCAATGATCTCTTCAACAGTAAGTTCTTCCACGGAATTCTCCTACAAATCATTTTTTCTGAAGGTCCCATAGCCAAGACCACATGAAATTATTCTTAGATTTTTGGGTTATATTTTTCCGATTTCATAATCCCTAAGAGAGCAATGTTACTCCCCACGTTATTATATTAGTATGATACAATCTAAATATTTGAATATTTAGAAGATAATCCACACTGGTTATATTATCATAATATTAATTGGAAGTTATTTCACATAATATTTTGGATTTTTTGACTCATTAGGAATCCCATTACTTGGAATTATAGCCCCATGTTAAATTAAAGATTTAACCGGGCCCCATTATAAATCAGAGCATAAGCATCAGGGAATATTAGAATGCAGTTTAAACACAGGCGATTACAAATAAGACCAATAAAAAGGAATAGAATATCTCTGATCAAAATTAATACTGGGAAAATCGCCAGAAATGGTTAGATTCTCATTTTATAAAATACTGAAGATACTTTCCCAATAATGATCTAGATCATAATCAGACCATGCAGACACCACACAACAATATATCAAGATTGCCCAGCAATATCCAGCATAGCATATGATACTAAAAATATCAGCAATGATTCTCCTCATCACAATCGTCCTCGCCGGGGGCTGCACTGAGAACCAGTCATCTGCAGAGTTCGCTGAAGAGGTGAATAACAGCCAGGAATATTATGACTCCCTGGTCGTCTCAGAACCCGAGAATCCAGAGGCATGGTATTTCAGGGGGATGTATTACAACGACGCCTTTGGCCAGTATGAGAAAGCCCTTGAGAGTTACAATCAGTCCCTTGAACTTGATCCTGAATACGGCCCTGCCTGGCATGCAAAGGGCATCAGCCTGATGAACCTGTGGATGGAGAACAGGTCTGATAGCCATTATGATAATGAGGCTGAGATCTGTTTTGCGAATGCCATACAATATGATCCTGAACTGGTGATCCACATCCCTGAAAGATACAGGAAATCCATCATATCCGGATAAATATCCCTGCATCTGCAAAGATGAGAAGACAGGGGAGAGAAGACGTTTGCGTCTTCGATTTAACACGCCCCCATCCAGTCAGAGGATTTCTACAAAGACGGGATATTTCTCTTCCATCAGACTCAGTGAATATCAGCGAGATCTTCAAGCATCTTTGCCACATCAATCCAGATCACAAGACCAGTCGCAGCGTCGTCATTCTTGTTATCCCGGGTCTTGATGATTCCTTTCACATAGGCCTCACTACAGAGAGCCGTCTCCATTGGCTCCAGATCGTCATCATCGACCTGCATCACTGCGATGACATCATCCACGATAATTCCGATGTTCACCCCGCCGGTTGCCTCCGAGACAAGGACAATGATCTTTCGGTTCTCTATCCCACCATTTGCCTGAACATTGAGCAGGGTGGCGAGGTCGATAATGTTCGTTATCTCGCCTCGCAGGTTGATTATACCGGTAATGTATGGAGGGGATCTTGGTACACAGGTGATAGGTATCATCTCCACAATTTCACGTGCCAGGTGTATATCAAGGGCATAATACTCGCCGCCAAGCTCGAACTCCACAACATCTCTGGTTTCTGTCATGATCGTCTCCTCAGGAGAGAGTGAATTTTCCAACCCTCTTCTTGAGATCATCTGCAAGAACTGCCACTTCCTGTGCTCCGCCGCCGACCTCTTCAGCAGAAGCTGACACCTCCTCAGTGAGAGCGGCCATATTCTCGATCATATTCAGGTTATCATGGATCTCTTCTTTTGCACGATCCATCTCTTCCATAGCACGTGCAGTTGAGGAGGCCTGATCTTCAGTGGCTTTTGCGATCTCGCCAATGCCTCCTTTGGTTTCCTGTGAGGCTTTTACGATCTCATTCAACCCATTGATTGTTTTTTTGACGCTCTCAATACCCAGACTGACCTCTCCATAGGCAGACTCCAGGTTCTGAGTACTCATCTTGCTCATGCCCTGAATAGCAGATATGAGGATTTCGATGTCATTTGTAGCCTTCTTTGACTCGCCGGCGAGGTTTTTTACCTCTCCTGCAACGACAGCGAAACCACGGCCATGTTCCCCGGCTCTTGCAGCCTCTATTGCGGCGTTGAGAGCAAGAAGATTGGTCTGATTGGAAATATCGTTGATGAGTTTGACAATCTTGCCGATCTCCTGCATTTTCTGATTGAGCTGGGCGAAATCATCAACACTCTTCTTTGTGATCGCTTCCACAGCCTCCATCTTTTCAGAGGCCTCCTTTCCGAGACTTTCGGCATAAACACCTGTCTTCACTGCCTCTCCAGTGGTGTTGAGGACCTCCTGGCAGGTGCTTGCAATCTCCTCCACTGAGGCTGACAGATCAGACATCGTACGTGCGATCTCTTCAATATGGCTCATACTCTCCTTCATATCTCCAGAAGATTTCTGGCTTGTTGTGGCAACCTCCCCAATGGCCTTCGCAATGTCCTCAGCGCTCTGGCTTGTATTCTTTGTGCTGGCATCAACCTGGACAGCGACATCAGCGATATTTGCAAGAGTCTCTTTAAGTGAGTCCCGGGCTTCACGATAATTCTCTTTGAGTTGCCTGAGCATGTCGTCGTCTCTGATCTCAACGAGAGCCGTAAGATCACCGGTTGCCATGGCATCCATTACCTCCTGCATTTCACGGGCACTTTCTGCAAGGAGACGGGCATTTTCCTGCGCTTCCTTCTGCTCCTGTTTGAGAGCAGTGATGTCCTGGACAATCTCGATGTGACCAACCTTCTCACCTGCCTTATTTTTCAGATATGCAGTATCAAGCTGGAAACTCGCGCCGTCCTTCTCAAATGGTGCTGAGAACTCGTCCTTTCCGCTCCGGCGAAGCCTGTAGATAGCACAGTCCTGTTCATTGCAGAGTGGCCCTTTTGTGGCCATACAGGAGATTCCGCGGTCTCTGACACGATCTTTACCCCACTGATCCTCAAAGGCTTTGTTGATGAAGGTCCAGTTCATGTTCATGTCAGTTACAGTGATCGGGAATGGTACCCGGTCCAGGATGGCTTGATACCATTCTCCCTGCTCCTGCGCCTTTTCAACCAGCCGTTCATCCTTCTGCATCTTCTCGAGGCATTCTCTGAGAGGAAAGATAATTGGTTGTAGTGTAGAATCTACACTTTCTTCATTCAGACTCCGGGAAAAATCTCCCTTCGCTGCAGATTTTAATACCTGTGCAATTTCATCAATGTCAATCGTTTCTAACACTTCCCAATGCAATAATAGTCAGCATTGAGGATGTATTATTTGAAAGTTACTATTTGAGTTTATAATTTAATCTAAGAGAACCAATAATTCTGTTTAAATCTCATAATTAGCAGCATCCGGCAATATTATGCTGAAGGCTTGACACCAGAACAGATCATCTGATAATTAACCAATTACCTGTGATTCCAGATGTTTTCTGTAGTTAATATAAATGGGGTTAATTAAAAAATATCAATACTTCTAAAATAGCCCAAATGAATGCAGATACATACATTTGATTGAAACTTAAACATTTAAAAAAATCTGAAGAGGCCAGACCATAATTCCAAAAAATATTCTGGAATTATTCATAGAAGTAACGGATCTGTAGAAATCCTATTAATGAGTATTTCAGTCACAGAACAAACTCCCTGCAAGAGCTTAGTAAATTCAGAAATTCAACCGATCTTCGCTTATAGGCAGGGGGATTATCCCCCTGTCGGGTATCGGTCCTCTGAATCCTTGATCTGGTTATGCCTTAATCTGGATTCCATCCTCTGCTCTGAGTGAGCGAAGCGAACTCGAGAAGACGAAGTCTTCGAGGTGCGAGTGAAACGAGCATAAGAAACACGGAGTGTTTTGAGGGGCTGGCATGTCCCCCTGCCTTATTATAAACTGATTGTGACTGCTCCTCCGACTGAAGTCGGGGGCATCCAGGGTTTTTCAGCCCAGAGATTGCAGTCCCAATCTCATAATATTGATCGCCGTGTTCTGGTCACGATCCATCACCAATCCACAATGCGGGCAGGAATGGACTCGATCAGAGAGTGTTTTCGCGACGATCATCCCACATCCGGAACACAACTCGCATCTCGCGGTGCTCAAGCGCCCGCCCGGAAGGCCGGTCACATTGAGATGTGTTTCTGGGGTTCACCAGGATCACCCTGGAGCCAGCCTCTTCCGCTTTGCTCTGAGTGATCGTGATGAACATATTCCAGGCGACATCTGCAATGCTTTTTGCCAGATGGTGGTTTTTCTGCATGTTTGAGATATTCAGATCCTCGAACACAATCGTACCGAACCGATCCACCAACTTCCGGGAAGTCTGATGAGCAAAATTGAGCCGTCTGTTGGCGATCTGTTCGTGGATGTGAGCGACGATCATTCTGGATTTCTTCCGTTCTGGAGTGCCCTTCTCTGCTTTTGAGAGATTTCTCTGCGCCTTTGTAAGGGCCTTCTCGTCGGGAGGCACAACCAGAGGCCGTGCCTCAAGGGAACTCCTGCAGGAAGTTCCTGTTTACGTAAAAACCGGGGGTTCTCGATCTTCTCCCCGTTTGAGAAAGTAGCGAAGGATTCAAGGCCTACATCGATCCCGACCATTGTCTCTTTCTGCTGTGCAGGAGAGGGTTCGTACTCGACCGAGAAGCAGGCGTACCACTTCCTGGTCGAAGACCGCCTGATCGTGAGAGTCTTGATCGTCTTCAACCGGGAAGGTGGAGGACGATCCTCAGGTCTCCGATCTTTGAGAGATGAAGACGATCTCCATCAAGTCTGAATCTCGACTGAGGATACGTGAAACTGTCGTATCGTCCCCTTCCCCTGAACCGAGGATAGCCGGGGTTTTCTCCGGATTTCACCCGCCGAAAGAAAGCTTTGAAAGCAAGATCCACACGCATGGATACGTCCTGCAAGACCTGAGAATAGACGTTAGAAAGTTCTGGATGCTCTTTTTTCCAGAGAGGGATCTGACGTTTTAACTCATAATAGGAGATGTGTTTCTGTTCCTGCTCCCACGCATTCTTTCGCAATGCAAGTGTCTCGTTATAGACCCACCGGCATATCTCCAGCGTCTGCTCCATCTGAGAGACCTGAAATTTTGTCGGGTAGAGTCGGTAACGATATGCTTTAGGCACAATGCCATTATAGGAACATATAATCTATACAAGTATCGGTGGACGGGCTGTATCCCGCCATTGAAATGGTGGGGATTAGCCCTGTATTGATCCTAAAAGACACCTGGAGGAGAGAGGAAATCAAAAGAAAGAAGATGAAGCCTTAGATAGACTGAAATATTGCAAAGATCTGCTGAATATACATACCCAATAATAATTCAGATCACATTCCAGCTCTGCAGAACCCCCCACAACAATATTCAGCGGCACAAACATTATGGGGCATAGAATATATTAACAAAAATGCCCTTCCATTCCCCCCATGACAATCCCCATCGACGGCTGCCAAACTCAAAAGCAGTCATATGCAGGCTATTTTCAGAGAGGTGAATGGGAGCCAGGAATATTATAACGCTCTGACTGTCTCAGAACCAGAAGATCTGGGGGCGCGGTTTATCTGAAGGATGTATTACAACAAAGTCCCCTGCACTTGGATCATGAATACAGACCTGCCAGGAATGCAAAGCCATCACCCACACTAACCACTGGATAGAGATCTGTTCTGATAATGACACCCGAAGTCATCCAGAACCATTGATCCACATCCCATACAGATATGGCCCATGAGATACAAATGATCAGAAGAAATGGACGAAGGCCAGGACAGGACAACTGAGATAAAATATCTCAAAGGGTTCGCCATACTGGCCATCCTTCTCGGCCACACCTCCATAGGGGTCACGCATGTCTCAGGCGTGAATGGGGTCGTCCTTACAAATGTGATTTTGGAGACATTCTCCCAGTTTGCACTGCCCCTCTTTGTCATCGTACTCGGCTTCCTGCTCTCAGTCAGGACAGACGAGCTGATCAGCCAGCACAAAAATATCTCAAAAAGACGCTTCTTCATAAAACAGCTTGGAAGCATACTCCCAATCTACATAATATTCTCCTCAGTCTACCTGCTTGTACAGGCCGCGACATCCTACCTCTCAGGCGAGGCCCTGCCCACAGCAGGAGAGGTCATCTATCAGCTCCTGACAGCAGGCACCTACTACCACCTCTGGTACTTCGCACTTCTCATCCAGCTGATTCTCATCTACCCGGCCATTACAGTGCTCTACCACCGGGTATCAGAGATAAAGGATCCAATAAACCTCGTCTTAGGGGCACTCATCCTCCAGATCGCCTGGAACACCGGCCTCGCCCTATGTGGTGGCAGCGTTGGCCCGGTGACCTCTGACCTTGCAGGCAAGTTCCTGTTCACACACATCTTCTACTTTATGCTGGGCATCTACACCTGCCACCACTTCAAAGAGATCAGAGAGTGGTTCAGGACACACACAGTCTGGTGGATGCTCATCCCGGTAACAGCCATCACAGTGATCCTTTCAGCCACCTGGGTCTCAGGACTCCTCAGCTATGGCAATTTCTCAGATATACCAGAGACCTGGTTCATATCAGCAGGCATCATAATACCCCTCTATTACATACTGATCTCAGGCATCTGCTTCAGGAGCTGCATCATCCTCTCAGAGAAGAAGGGCATATTCTTCTCAATGATCAGGAAACTCTCCAGCTGCTCATTCGGCATATTCCTGATCCACCCACTGGTCATGCTGGCCCTGAACAGAACCATATTCCCGGGAATCTCCATCAGCTACGGTGACTGGATATACTACCCCCTCCTCTTTGCCTCAGCCCTGATCCTGAGTTACATACTCGTCCAGTTCATCAGGTACCTGCCCCACAGCAGCATGATCATAGGCGTGGAACCAGTACGAAACACCATCAGCCTGAGTGCCATCATTCTTCCCCATCAGAAGAGATGACCACACAGGCCTTTATTTAGAAAAACAGCAAATATTCATACCCATCATGCGTAAAATAACCCTCGCATACGCCGCCGCAGTATTCAATTTCATACTGATAGGTTTCAGTTTTTTATTCACAAAAGAAGCCCTCGCCTTCACAGATACCTTCACACTGCTTGCATTCCGTTTTGGGCTCTCCTTTGTAATACTCCTGATACCCATCATATTCGGCATAATCCGGGTGGATCCCATAAGAAAACATCTCAAAGAGATCCTGCTACTCTCCCTGTTTCAGCCCTTCCTGTACTTCACTCTCCAGACCGTGGGCCTCATATACATCCCCTCCAGTGAGTCAGGCGTGATCTTCGCCCTCTCGCCGGTCTTTGTGGGCATACTCGGGATAGCACTCCTGGGCGAGAAGGTGGACAGAACCCAGTCTGCCGGGTTCTTCATCTCGATCGCCGGTATAGTCTTCATATTTATAATGGAAGGCAACAGCCTTGCAGGCTTCAATGTCCCTGGAGTGGTCACGACACTGCTCTCAGTGCTTGTAACCTCGATCTACATAGTCCTTGGAAGAAAACTCTCACAGGAGATCACCCCCATGACCCTGACCTACGGGATGATGCTCACAGGCTTCATCTCATTCCTGATCTGTGCAGTTGGCATTGAGGGCCTGGATATAGAGGGGACACTCAGCCTGCTCACAAACCAGAGCTTCATGCTGGATATCTTCTATCTGGCCTTCTTCACATCCATTGTAACGACCTTCCTTGCAATGTACAGTCTCAGAGAACTCGAGGCCGCGAGAGTCGGGATCATCAGCAACATCTCCACAGTCGTCTCAATCCTGGCAGGCGTGATCATCCTGCATGAGACCTTCATGTACTACCATGTCATCGGAAGCCTGATGATCATATCAGGGGTTGTGCTTGCGAATTACAGCAGGAGAACATCTGAATAGGAATTCCAATCCTATAACTGAGGCTCCTCCATCACATGGATCGAACTCGCCTTAAAAGAGACCCTGACCTCATCACCGATATTCAGCCTGAGCTGCTCAGATGATTTCCAGGTTACGAGGACTGAGATATCAAAACCACAGTCAATAACCACCTTATTCAGGGGGCCCTGGGGCGACATCTCACGAATCGTGCCTGTGAGGACATTCAGCGCACTGATCCTCTTTGCATGGGAGAGATGGATGGTGACATCCTCAGGTCTTATGCACCAGCAGACATGGACCCCTCTCTCTATGGTGGTAAGGGCCTCCACCTCAATACCAGAGACATCAATGTGAGCAATCCCACCCTCCTTTCTTATGATCTCTCCCCCGATAATGTTGTCAATACCCACAAACTCTGCAACATATCTGTTTGCAGGGGCAGAGAAGACCTCACGCGGTGTTCCGATCTGAGAGAACCTGCCCTCCATCATGACAGCAATCCTGTCAGCAAGACGCTGGCCCTGGAGCATATCATGGGTGGACATGATGATGGTTGTCCCATACTCACGGTGAAGATGCAGGAGCAGTTCCTCTATCTTACTTGTAGAGACAGGATCCAGGTTCGCGGTCGGTTCATCCAGGAGAAGGAGATCAGGCCTTGTCACCATCACACGGGCAAGGGCAACACGCTGCATCTCACCTCCTGAGAGAGTCCTTGCCTTTCTCTCTGAGTAGCCGGGCAGGGAGATCTCTTCAAGGGCCGATTCAACAGTCTCCCTGATCTCCCCCTTTTCAGTGCCCCGATAGCGCAGGCCTGAGGCGATATTCTCATATACAGACGCATTGAAGGCCACAGGTTTCTGAAAGACCATCCCCATCCTCCGGCGGATCTCCATGGCCTGCTTTTTCTCTGCATGGATATCCACACCATCAAAGAGGATCCTGCCAGAAGTCGGCGCATCGAGCATATTAATGAGCCTGAGAAGGGTCGACTTGCCCTGACCTGAGGGGCCGATAATCGTAAAGAACTCGCCTGATTTTATCTCTGCATCAACACCCCTGAGCACCTCCTTTTCACCAAAATTCTTGTATACACCCTCAATTTTGATCACATAATTCACCTCTGCTGGACAAGACTCATGAGCAGATTCACAATAAGCGAGATCGCGAGCAGGATGATACCAAGTGCCATCGAGACCTCAATATTGCCCATGGACGTCTCAAGAGCGATCGTGGTGGTCAGAACCCGTGTATGCCCGCTGATATTTCCGCCTATCATAATCGCCGCTCCCACCTCGGAGATTGCCCTGGAAAATCCCATCACAACAGCTGCATATATGGCAAAACGTGCCTCCCTGACAATAGAGACAAGAAACTGAAATTTGGTGGCACCAAGAGATATAATCGTATCCCTGACAGTAGTGTCGACATTTGAGAGGGCCGAGATGGTAAGGCCCATCAGGATCGGCAGGATCAGAATGACCTGCCCGACAACCATTCCACTGGGCGTGAAGAGCAGACCAAGGAACCCGAAAGGGCCCTGGCGTGAGATGAAGAGAAATACAAACAGCCCGACCAGGACTGTGGGGAGGGCATATAATGTCTGGATGATGGCAATCAGGGACTTCTTCCCTGTGAATTCATTGAATGTGACATATGAGCCAAGGGGTACTGCCAGAATAGAAGCGATCACGGTTGCCGAGAGCGAGATCAAAAGGCTCCTGATGGTAATCTCGATAACCTCGGGGTCAAGGGAGACTATCAGTTCAATTGCCCTGATTAATCCCTCAATGATCACTCCCACCAGGCATCACCCATGTAAACTGCCACGCTCTAAAGGGCGTGGTTTCCTGATTCATTGACAACACTTGCATCACAGAAACATGATGTAGATATATTGTCTCCACGGCACGGGAAATCAAAGATTTCCCTGACCTGGAAATGCCCTGCATTTTCACAGGCTCAAAGGGCTTTTCCATTCCCATACGACAGATATTTACTGCTGCATTATAATCTCGATCTGCAACAAATCCGCAATTTGGACATTCATGGACTCTATTAGATAATACCTTTTTAACAATTTGTCCACAATTCGAGCACATCTGTGTTGTGTTTTTGGGGTTGACTTTGATGAGTTTCGTACCAGCACTTTCAGCCTTATATGAGAGATAAGAAAAGAATCTTTTCCACACCATATCTTTGAAACGCTCCCGAATTTCATCAGAACATAATGCTTTTCGCCGATATTTTACAACCACTAAGTGATAGTGAAGGGTATAGACCGAATGTGCTGACTTATAAAGATCATATTCTATATTGGGTATAATTATACTTTTACATTTATCCAGATATATTTATGATGCTGATGAAGGGATACCGCTTTCATCCCTGACCTAAAGACCAGGGAATTCCCACCCCTGTCCCTTCACCCCGCAAGTTAAAGATACTATGTAAATCTCTCGGATAATTACAGATGGTGGTGATTTCATCGAGCACCGGATGCTCACCGTCTGGATCGACGATTCAAAAGGGCAGGACGGGGCTGTGCTTGAACATATGAAACAGGCTCAGGCACGGCGACGCGGGGAAAAAAAGACGGACACCTCTGCCAGTGTCTGCCAGGGGATCTGGACGAACATCAAGCAGCAGATCCTGTATGTGCGGATAACCTTCTCACCACGAGTCTGCTTCTGTACGAGCGCCAACCGGCGCAACCCGAACATGCTCTTTGATCTGATCAAGTGCCACGCCCCGCTGCACTGCTGCCAGCGGGACGAAGAGGGGAGCATCATCGCCAGTCATGTGGACTATAATGTATGCCCGCGGGCTCTATCTTTCCATAAGCGGCAATTCCGGGGGACAGATGACAAAACAGACACGCAACGAAGCGGTGGCGCTTGAGACGATTCATAAGCTGGAAATTGGGATATTCACCATAAATCAGCCTCAGGATGCGCCGGGATTCTCCTATCACCAAACCTA
>Ga0265294_10004296_pt1 | contig 17870 bp, 18 predicted proteins | sample MunlanPumphouse3_FD_192504 | JGI IMG/M metagenome (GOLD analysis project Ga0265294, IMG submission 192504) | Groundwater microbial communities from a municipal landfill in Southern Ontario, Canada - Pumphouse #3 | ecosystem: Environmental > Aquatic > Deep subsurface > Groundwater | place...
ATCAAAATCAAGTACGTTTCTTAGTTCGTCAAAGATAGCAATAGATTTGTTAATATATTTAAATTTTGATTCAATATCACCCTCTTGCATAGAGATTCTAACGAGCGATAAGAATTTAAGCAATCCCTCATACAGTTTTAATATGAGAACATACGGATCATCACTAACAGCATTTTGTTGATTATATACTTCAAGACCCATTAAATTTACTCCATAATATACTTATTGTTAAGTTGACAATAAGTATATTATATAAATGCTTAAATGTATCTATTAGTTACCCGATGTTGATTGGGCAATCATCATTTTAAGCCCGCTAAACGCATTTTCAAACTGGCTAATAATAGCCGTATATGCTGCAAATTGTGATGCCATTTGACTGTATTTACTGTCTAAAAACTCAACGGCTTTTTTCTTTTCTGTTTCTAAAGATGTCCGTCTGGTAGTCATATTATCTCCAAAAGAAGTTAATAAACCACCAAAACTATCAAGTTCATCGATATACTCTTTTATTTTTGTACCAATTCCTTTATTTTCTGCAGCACCGACTAATATAGATTTTAAACCATTAAAATCTTCAGCAACGGCTTTATTAAAAACAGATGAATCCAATGACAAATATCCACTTTTATCTAAACTGATTCCATAGTTAAAGACACTTTTGTCATTATTCTCACCATAAGTTCCACCAAAAATAATATCTTTAATTTGAGACATAATTGATCGAATGGTTGCTTTATCTTCAATTTTAGAATCAGCACCAATCGTGTAATTTGTCACCAAATCCACTAAATCATTGTAGGTCGTAATCAACGATTGGAACGATGTTTCAATACTGGCAGTATCTCTTTGAATTCCAACAGATGCCGTTCCTGTTTCTAAAGCTGCAATCGTTAAACCACTTTGCATAATAATTTTATTGGCCGACAGATTATAATCTATTCCATCCACATTGGCCAACAGATTTTGCGCTTTTTGCGTTTGACTGTCATTGGTTAATCCCAACACACTATCTGTTGTAACCTTTAATGTAGCCCCATTTACTGTTGCAATTGATATTTTACCATCGGTTAAAGTAGCAGTAAAGTTCCCTGTTCCATTAATACTATCGATAATGTCTTGATAGCTTTCACCACTGGTAGTCAGTGAAAAGTTATTTGTTCCATCATTAAAAGCAATTTCTAAACCATTCGCAGGGATATCTGTACCAACAAAGGTATTGGCTGCACTGGTATAAGAATCACCTAATCCAATATTGACAGCACCCGTTTGCGTAATAGTAAGTGCATTATCCAAACCACTTTCACTGCTTTTAATAATCATTCGATATTCATTGTCACTTACTTTTTCCAGTGCGACATCGAGTTTTGCATAGGTATTCATTTCAGCAACTACTGTAGCATAACTTTTATTCGTAGTATTAAACGTATAAGTATCACTTCCTACTTTTATTTCAATACTTCCTGAACCCATTTTAGCACTCGTACTGGCAATGACGTCTGATTTAAAGACATCCTTTTGTGCCAGTTGAGAAATGGTTGCACTCACGGTTCCTGGTTTTAAATTACTCGTATCGGTTGCATCAAATGCGGCGGCCGTTCCTGAAGTTGTTGCATATACCTTAGAAAAAGCATTTTCATCCGTACTAAATAAGTCAAACTTTTTGGAAGCTGCCAACAACTCATTGATTTTAACTTCTATTTCACCAAATTGTTCAACTTCTGTATCCCAATTGGTTATTCGTGTTTCAATCGGCTCAACTTGTGCTTTTCGTTCAGCACTTTTTAACTTCTCGATTAACTCCATACTTAAACCCGTAGATCCTGAACTTCCTAGTCCTAATACTCCATCAGCCATAATAGACTCCTTTTATCGCTTTATACCAAGCAAAGTTTGAAGCAATTGATCAGCTATTGTAATCATTTTTGCACTGGCTTCATACGCAGCTTGAAATTTTACTAAATTTAACATCTCTTCATCTTTATCTACTTTTACAATTTCATTAAAACTACTGCTTAAAGATTGGGTAATACTTTTTTGAGAATCCAATAAAAAATCATTATTTTCTTTATCTCCCGATACTTTGACCAACAGTTCTTGAAAATATTTTGAAAAGGACATAGTATTGTTGGAGTCTGGATTTTGTACTCCATTCTCAAAAGAGAAATCACTTTTATGTTGAAAAGTTACCAAATAATCTAAATCCATTTGAGTCAAATTATTTACTGCTAATACATTGAACTGCAATGTTTTTATGTCACTTCCTGAAAAAAGATTCATATTTTTTTGGTTTTGAATATTCGTACCCACATTATCAAAAGCATCTTGACCATAAATATAAGACCCATCTGCAGTTGAAGTAGCATAAGCACTGTGAATATCACTTAACGTAAACGCAAAATTATTCAGTAAATCTTTGTAGTCTTGGTATCGATTATTGCCCGAATTGGTTGTCAAATTTTCCAATTTTGACTGAATTATTCCACTGGTTAATGGTGTTTTTTGATCAATGGATTGTAAATAAACTTCATTAGAAGCCTCTTTACTTTGGTAATCATTGCTTGTAAATGCAATATTTTCTTGTAATCCTGTTGCATTGGCTCGTTGAAACTCCAACGTAGTTTCAAATTTTCCATCAACTCCAGCTGTTTTGGCTTCTAAAACTAAATAACGTTCTGTCGCCAAATCAGGTGTAATAATGTTTCCATTAATATCTTTTGCATAATCACCATTGTACGCAGTAACTAACTTATTCATATACGGATCATTATTAATAGCCACACTTAGTGCTCTGATATAATTGGTGCCATCAATCATGTCAGTTGCATCTACAATGCTATCACCATTAATATCCAAATTATTACCTTGAGAATCTTTAACATAATCCCCAAATTTCAACTCAATCGTACCAACATTATTCAAAGTAAATACAAACTTATCATCCGCATCGATAGCACCAACTCCACTGGCAAGTGAACTTGTAGTTCCATCATCAGCAACAAACTTATCTTTTTGTGCAACGTACTCTTCACTAATAGAATAAGTTCTTACATTATCATGCCAAACAGCTCTTTGCCCACTAATATTAAGCTCATAAGGCTCTCCTTTAATAACTTCGATATTAACGTATTTGGCAAGCTGTTTTTCAAGTAAATCTCTTCTATCAAGCAAATCATTCGTTGGAATACTTTGATTTCCCATCTCATAATTAATAGATGCTATCTCTTTTAAAATACCATTAACGGAATCAACATCGAGTTTTACACTCTCTAAGGTATTGGCTTCTCTGTCTTCAATAGCACTGTAAACTTTTTTTAATTCCCCAACTAAAGCATTGGCTTGAGTAATATAGTTGTTAATAAAAACAGAATCTTCTCGGTTAGAATTTAAATCATCAATGGCTTTAAAATATTTATCAATGGTTTTGGACAATCCTGCCGTTTCTGTTTCTTGAAAGACAGATTCTACTTCGCCTAAAAGAGTCGATAACTCGTTGTAATATGCCTCTTTTGTTCCTTCATCCATCAAGTTATTGTATAAATAGTCACTTGTAATTCTTAGAATACTTCCAGTTGTACTTCCTCTTCCTGTACTATTTTCTTGAATATGCCCATTTTCACTTACATCAACCACTCTTTTTTTATATCCAGGAGTATTCTCATTGGCTACATTATTAGTGACATTTTCAATTAAGACTCGAGAAGTGCTTAATCCAGTTTGTGCAATATATAAACTATTTAGCATGATTTACTCCTTTATAATTTAATACCATATTCTGACATTACATTTCTTAATAATAGATTAAGATTATCGACTAACCATATTAAGAGTTGTACTGATCATATCTTGTAACACCGTTGCTAATTTTGCATTGGCTTCATACGCTGCTTGAAACTTCATAAGATTAATCATCTCTTCATCGGGATCTACTTTTACCATTTTATCATAGGTATTTTTCAACGATTGAGTCACTGTTTGTTGGGTGTCAAATGAGAAATCATTGTTACTTTTATACAGAGAAATATCAATTTGAAATGCTTGAAAGAACTTTGAAAAAGTGGTACCAACCGATCCATCACTGGTTAATTCTTCATAATTATTACTGCTATTGGATTGTCCTTTATTGTTGAACAAAATATCGCTCTTATACGCAAATGAAAGCAAATAATCATAATCTTTTTGTTCCAAATTATTGACGGCTTCATTATTAAATTTCATCGTTTTAACACTGGTACCATTAAACAATCCTAATGTTATACTGTTATTATACTCTTCTCCACTGTTAATCGCCGCTTCTTCTCCATAAACAAAGCTGCCATCACCTTTGATAATATACTGTTTACTCATGTCACTGAGTGTTGCTGCAAAAGTGTCAAGGCTATCTTTGAATCGTTGAATAATATTCTTTTCTGAACTGGTATCCAAATTCTCAATTTTTGCTTTAACACTCCCACCATTGATGATTATTTTTTCATCATAACTTTTGATAAAACTTTGACTGCTGGCTTCAACACTTTGATATTGATTTTTATCAATCAAGCTTACTTCGTACAAATCATTGCTATTGTTATCGGTATAGTGTTTTAATGATGACGTAAATTCTCCTAATCCACCCGCTTTATTTGCCACGATTTCTAAGTTCCCACTGGCATTTATATTGGCACTGACTAACGTATTCATATTGGCATCATTATTAATCTTATAGGCAATGGATTGCATTATATTGGTTTCATCGACCACATTACCATCAACGGTTTCACCATATTTTACCTCTACTGCAAAAGTATTATTGAGTTCATACACCATTTTGTCATTGGGATTGGGTCCACTGGCATTTAAGGTAAAATCCGCATTGGCAAATCTATCAATTTGAGCAATATTCTCTTCTGCATAACTGAATTCTCTGAGATTTTCATTCCGTACGGCTGTTACGTTTCCAATTTTTAACTGATAATCTCCATAATCTTTTGAAACGGTTATATCCACTAATGCGGCTAACTCTTTTTCTAAAGCATCTCGCTTATCCAACAGTGTTAATTGAGGAACATTGGATTGTCCTAGGTGCTCGTTAATGTTAGCAATATTCTGTACAATTCGATTAATATCTCTGACATCTGCTTTTAAATCAGATTTTAAGGTAACGGCTTCTGTATCTAAAGTTGCATACATTGTTTTTAAATCATCAAGAATAATTGAAGCTCGTGTTTTTAAATCTTCTTGGAAAGTTATATTTTGTGGATTACTTTTTAAATTCTCTAAACTTTGAAAATAAGCATCTAAATCTTTAGAAAATCCACTGTCTTCTGTTTCTTGAAACATTGTTTCAATGGAATTTAGCATAGAAGACAACTCTTCGTAATATGATAAGGATGTCGTCTCTCCCACTAAATTTTTATAAATAAAATCATTGGTATTACGAATCGTATCCCCAATCGTCACACCTCTACCGGTTAACTGAGAGCTTGTTTGAAATGCCTCATTAATATTTGTGGTTCTTTTTATGTACCCTGCAGTATTCTCATTGGCTATATTATTCGTTGCGGTTTGAGCAGATATTCTTGCACCTATTAAACCCGTTTCAACAACATTCAATGTATTAAGCATATCATACTCCTTTTCTGAAAATTAGATTAAATTTCTATTTCCTAATTATATACTAAATTTTATAAATAAACTGATTATTTTTTAATTATCTGTAAAATTAATAAAATACTAAGTTTATCCTAAAATGGCCATAAGGCTTTAAGAATTTTGGTTCCCCATGGAGTTCGTAATGCATCTTTTTCTTCTCCATCTTTTCGGTACAACACTTTTAAATTGGCAATTTGTGATGACATAATACTGTTTTCTGGTGAAATATCATACGGACGAATCACTCCACTTAAAATAATCTCTTGATTTTGTCCATCAATGAGCATTTCCTTTGAACCCTTAATAAAATAGTTTCCATTTTGGTAGGTTTGTTCAATAATAACTGAAACCGTTGTTTCAAACTTTTCGTCAATTTCAGACTCTGCTTTTCCCGAAAAAGAGGAATTTGAACCTACGGTTGCGTCAAATCCTAAAATACTGTTAAATTTATTGGCTACACTATTGACAGTGTTACTGGGATTAGTATTGCCAGCATTAGGAGCCATAATTCCTCCATTAAAGTTACCCACGGTATTTCGTGACGTTTTTCTACTGTTACTCGTATCAGCTTGAAGTGCTTCATTGATAACTACTTGGATAATATCCCCAATTTGCAAATCTTTTTTATCCGCAAATAAAGAACCTCCTCTGCTGGAATAAAGTGAGCCTTTATTGGTTATTGGCTTGGGTTGTTCTTTTGGAATTTGAATCGTGGGTTGTTCAAAATCCAACTCTTCTTTTGCACACCCTACAAAAAAAACAGTTATTAATACAAGATAAACAATTTTACTCATTGGCAACATTGTATTTACTCTCAACTATTTGTTTTAAATCAATTGCTATTTTGGTGTCTTCTATGCTGGTTTTCACCAATGCCATTACCCCATATCGTACCATCAAAGAGTCCAAAGAAATATTGGGATCCGTTGCAATATATAATTTTCGCCCAATGACTTTAACCGTTCGTACTTTATCTTGTCCAATTAATTCAATTGCAATTTGTGCTTCATCATAAATAATATCTTCTATGTCTAAAGCTCTTTGCTCTTGTAATTGTTTTTCTACTTCAAGAGGAGTTTGCTGTGTATTCTCTTCAGATTGAAACTTACCGCTCATATGAAAATAATAGGCAGTAAATAAAGAGACAAGTGCGGCAAAAGCAATGAGTTTAATGGCTACTTTTTTATAATTTGTTCTTTTTACTGCTACAATCATATTTTCTCCTATTTAATGACAAATGCTGTAAAAAATATATTTTTTACACTGTCTTTTTTATAACTGCTATTATCGCCAATAGCCCGATTTAAAATGCTGTTAATTTCTAAAATCAACTCTTCTTTTAAAAGCTCTTTACCACCAACAGTTAAAAGTTCTTCAGAGTTTCTTGAACTGATTAATGCAATGACCAAATCGACAATTTCTGGCTTATTTTGGTCCATGAGCACTTCAATATCATCTTCAATACTGTTAATCGTAAAAGAGAGTTTCATTAACTTTTCTCTTCCTTTAGTATTGGTAATATTAAGAACCATGTCATTAATTTGTACTTGATAAAAATCTTTATACACTTTTTCTTCTGCCATTTGATTACCCGCAGTTGAAGAGGATGTTTGCTCTGTTTTCATATTGTTATACAAAAAATAACCCCCACCTGCCATCATGATTATTAAAAGAATAATCAACACAATTAAGCTAATGATTAAGCCTTTCCCTTTTGATTTTTGTTCTTGTACTGCTACTTCTTCATCAGCCATATAAACCCTCTCTTACTTATTTTTATTATAATTTTTTAATTTTTCTGTCAATAATGCCGCATGCTCTACATTTAAAAATTTCATCAACACGGTAACATTACTCTCTTTAAGCTTCAAGATTATATCAAAAACATCTTCAACTTTACCCTCATCCATCATTTGATTAAAAATGGTTGCTGCTATTTTGGGTTTCATTTTATCAAAAATTTTTGCTATTTTTGTTCCAACTTCACCTTGAATATCCTTTAAAAGAATTTCATTTTGTTTATTCAGTTCTTCAACTTCTTTTTTCTCTTTTTCAATTTTTTTGAGCAATTGCTCTAACTCTTGTTTACTTTTTTGGTAGTCACTCTCTTTTTTATTATAAAAAAGAGTCAATTCTTCTTTTAAAGCGATAATCTCATTTTTTTCTTTAATATTGGACATTTCATCTTGAGGTGCCGCACTTAAATATAAAAAACCAATACAAATGAGTGCCATTTTCTTAAACATACTTTCCCCTAACTTGCAAAATATTTACTTTGCATATACTCTGTTGTGGCTTCTTCTTCACGTTTAAGAAGCTCTTTTAATTCTATTTTCTTTTGTTCTTGAACCAAATAACCAAATTGTTCACCCTCTTTTAGTAACTCTTTTATCTCGTCATTGGCTTTATCTACTTTTTGAACCAATCTGTTTTTAATAACGGTAAGCTTTCCAATATGGGCATTCATCGTATTTTTATGCATTTGTAATATGGCAAAATCAGAAATTGCCCCATATTTGTTAACTGTAGTTGTTAAGACTTGATTTCGAGTGAGCATTATCTCTGCTTCAAGTTCTTCGATTCGGTTTTGCAGTTTAACCCGCTCCAGTATTTTTTGGTCGGTTTGCATTTTTTTTAAATTAAGTAATTTTTTTATCATACATTAATTTCCAAACACCAAAATAAGATCCCATAACTCTTTGGTATATGTATGCACATTCTCGCCCATCCAAGGAAGCGCAAGTAAAATAAACACCGAAACCAAAACCATTTTAGGAACAAATGTCAAAGACGCATCACTGATTTGAGTCACCGCTTGAAACACACTGATTAACAGACCAATAACCATACTTACAAGTAACGAGGGTAACCCTAAAATCAAAATTATTTTAACGGTGCTTTCTGCAATTGCAAGTAAATCCATCTCGTTTACTCTTTAATTTTAATCGTTATCTCCAAAGTTTTATTATTTAGTAATTGTGTAATTAACGATGAGATGTCATGGATACTACTACTATTTAATTCAACTTCAGCACCCGATTTTTTAATACCATCTTGGCTTTTTTTACTGCTTTCACTTTTAACACTTGAGCCATTTAAAGCTTCTAAAAGTTCATCTTCATTTAAACTGTCTAATTCAGAAAATTCATCTGACATATCCCTGTCCCCTTTTTGCTCAATTTTTTCAATGGTTAAACCAAAATCTTCATCTTCTAAATTATCTACTTTTTGACTGTTGCTTTCTTCAAAGAGAGATTCTTCTTCAATCTTTTCCTCTTCTTTAGGTGTATTAACGGCTGATTCAACTTCTGCTGATTCCCCAAAATCAATCACATCATCAATATTAAATTCATGTTCTTCATCGTCATGTTCTTCATCTTGCATGGCTGATTCTTCTAATTCATTACTATGAGAATAGGTTTCATATGAGTCCTCTTCATCATGAGAGATATGCCGAGAAATATTAGTCTCTTCTGGTTTTTGATTTCCATGGACAAACTCATACTCATTATTTTTAGAAGCAATTTCGTTATTTTGTCTCTGGGTATACTCTTCTTTCACAACCTCTTTTTGTGCCTCATTTAAGGCATGTGCCTTTTTAAGTTTTCTGATAACATGGGTTGCAATATCCGAGATATCATCAACACTTAAATCCCCAATCCCATACTCTTTTAAAAACTCTTCTTCTATACCATCTTTGGGTTTTAAAAATTTAATTTTATCATTCAATGAGTTCTTTTTTATGATTTTTTCATCATCAATAAGAAATATATTTTTAGGATCTTCTGCAATGGCTTCTTTAAGTTCTTCTAAAGAGATAAGCTCCACAATACTGTCATCTCCGCTTAATCGAAACTTCATATTAGCATGTTCTAAAACTTCATGGATATTATTTTTGAAACTTTTACTACCATAAATATATACAGTCACAAGATAACCTTAAATTATTTTTACAATCATTATACCTACATTTTATAAAATTTTAGATAAAATTAACCCAATTAACACAAATGAGGTTTTGCATTGAAATATATCGTATTATTAATTTTATTTATCTCTTCGGTTTCTGCACAAACGATCAATGACATCTCTTCTGTGGTTGGAATACGAAAAAATCAACTCATTGGATACGGTTTGGTTGTCGGACTTGCAGGTACAGGTGACAAAAGTAAATTCACCATGCAAAGTTTACAAAACTTACTTCGGAATTCGTACATTAAAATACCCACTTCTTCAATTAATTCAAAAAATATTGCCGCCGTTATGGTCACAGCAGAACTGCCAGCCTTTGCAAGACAAGGGGACAAAATAGAGGTCAAGGTATCTGCCATTGGTGATGCTAAATCTGTTGACCAAGGGGAGTTACTGTTAACTCAATTAAAAGGGGTAGATGGAAACGTATATGCCTTAGCACAGGGGACTATTCTCTCGGATGGCAACAAAACAACCGGTTTAATTTACAACGGTGCTACCATAGAAAATGAGATAGAATATCCGTTGCATGAAGAAAAAGAGATTACACTGAGTCTTTATAAAGCCGATGCCAAAAATGCGGATTTGATTGAAACCAAAATCAATCAAAAATTTGGTCCCAAAACAGCACAAGCGTTGGATACAAGAACCATTGTGGCAATAAAACCAGAAAATATGTCAGTTGTTAAATTTTTAGCCATTATCCAAAATATTGAGATTGACTCATCCTTTAAACAAAAAATTATTATTGATACCACCAAAGAAACTATTGTTGTCGGGGGTGACGTGACGATTAAACCCGTTACTATTAGCAAAGATAATTTTTCTATTAGAATCAAACAAAGCCCTTTAACAGAAGGACAATGGAACGACCCTGCTGTAAATAAAGGGCGAGATTTAGGGGATAATGCAAAAATCGATAATAAGCCATCTATTGTTAATTTAGACAATGCCTTAGTTAATACCAAAAAGGAACCTACCATTTCAGATTTAATGCGTGCAATGAAAGTAATGAAGTTACCAATTAATGATATAATTGACTCCATCAAGATGTTACGAGACTTAGGTGCTATTGATGTTGAAATTGAGATAAGAGGATAATATGGCAGAATTTTTAAGTCAAGATGAAATTGATGCACTATTAGATATTGCCGAACAAGGCGAAGATATTGATGGAAAAGAAGAAGAGAAGCTTGTTTCCAAAGAGAAAAATTACTCTATTTACGATTTCAAAAAACCCAATCGAATTTCCAATGAACAGTTTAAAGCCTTTTCTGCTTTACACGATAAAATGTTACGAGACTTAATCACCGATTTATCGGCAATGCTTAGAAAAATTGTGGACATTAAACTTTACTCAATTGAACAAATGACCTATGGAGAGTTTATTTTATCCATTCCTCAACTCACTTCACTGATTACTCTCTCGCTTCGACCTTTAGATGGTAGAATTGTTGCTGAGTGTAATCCTGGTATTTCACACAAAATCATTGCTGAATTACTTGGAAGTGGTGCGATTGCGGCAAGTGATAATTTAGACCGAGAATTAACGGAAATTGAAGTCGAAATCTTTGAACATTTTTACAAAATATTGGTCACTCACATGCAAAAATCGTGGAATGAAATTACTCGAATTAATTTTAGAATTGAATCACGTGATACCAATGCCAATGCGATTCAAGTTATTTCAGACCATGAAATTGTACTGTTGGTTGTTTTGGAAATTACCATCGATGAAGACTCAGGATTTTTATCGATTTGTTACCCCATTTCGTACATCGAAATGCTGTTAAATAAAATCGTTGAAAAGATATTTGCTGAGGGTCGAAACAAAAAGATGAGTAAGAAAAAAGATATTACTACTTTGATTTCAGGTGCAAAAATGCACATTGAAGCCGTTATGGCAGAAACGGAACTCAATGTTTTTGATATTTTGAATTTAAAAGAAGAAGATGTGATTGTATTTAATAAAAATTCTACGTCACCTACTGCTAAACTTTATATTAACAACAAAGAGAAATTTTTATCGGTTTGTGGAATTTCCAATAACCGAAAAGCCATCCAAATTAAATCCAATATTGACCATGAAAAACAAGAGACGTTGGAAATTTTAAGAACAATGCGACAAGAAAGAATAGAGTATCAAAAACAACAAAATGAATCGGTTAAAAAACTTCTTGAAGATCGAAATAAGTTTTAATAAGTAAGTGGTAAATGGTAATTTCCACTCACCTTTCACTTCTTACGTTTTACTCAACTGTGCTCCACGCAATTGTTTCTCCCGCATACATGGGAACCACTATTTCGCTCTCATTGCTATAACTTTGTGGTACATTAAACTCTTTTTTGATTAAAGTAATCTCTTTTTTAGGAGGTTTTATTCCATAAATATTTAACGCATTATCGCTGATAAATGGTTGTAAATTCTCCAATTTCCCATGGTCATCAAAAAATTGTGCCAACACTTGCAATGCAATGGGTGCTGTAAAAACTCCCGCAGCACAACCACATGACTCTTTTTTATGTTTAGGATGAGGCGCAGAATCACTTCCAAACATCACTTTAGGATGAGCTTCCAAAGCCACTTTTTGCAATGCTTCTCTGTCTTCATAGCGTTTGGCAATGGGTTTACAAAACAAATGAGGTTTAAGCATTCCACCCGCAACATCATCAAGGGTAATAAGCAAATGTTGAACCGTAATGGTTGCAAATAAATTCTCATATTGATCCAATAAATCAACGGCTGCTTTTGTAGTAATGTGTTCCATAATAATTTTTAATTGAGGGAAATTCACAGCTAAATTTTCATAAATGGGCATAAACTCTTTTTCTCGATCCATCACAAATCCATTGGTTTCTCCATGAACACATAAAGGAATTCCTAACTGGCTCATGGCTTCAAGTGTGGGTCGTAAAGATTCACTGTCCAAAGAAGAAACTCCCGTTTCAGAGTTGGTGGTAATTCCTGCTGGATAGAGTTTTATTCCAATAATATCATCTTTAATTTGCTCTAAAAACGCATACGAATAGTGTTGAAAAAAAAGTGTCATATACGGTTCAAATTTTTCATTGGCTACAGCGTCTTTAATACGCTTTTTGTATGCCAATAACTCTTCTTTGGTCGTAATAGGAGGAACCAGATTGGGCATGACTAAAGCACCACTAAAACTCTTGGCTGTTAGTGGAGCAACCAATTCCAACATTTGCGCATCTCTCAAATGAAGGTGCATATCCAAAGGGGTATTTAGAGTAACGTGTTTAACCACTAAATTGCTTCCTCGTTTTCTTCTCCGGTTCTGATTCGTACAACTCGCTCAACTGGCGTTACAAAAATTTTTCCATCACCAATTTTTCCTGTTCGTGCAGCTTCTGTAATAATACGAATGGTATCTTCCACACCGCTGTCATCAACAATAAGCTCAATTTTTATTTTTGGTAAAAAATCGACTACATACTCAGCACCTCGATACAGTTCACTGTGCCCTTGTTGTCGTCCATAACCTTTCACATCGGAAACGGTCATACCAGTAATTCCAGCTTCGGTTAACGCATCTTTAACGTCTTCAAGCTTAAATGGTTTAATAATTGCTTCAATCTTTTTCAATTCTAATCCTTTTTTTATATGAGTTAATTCTAGCAAAATTTCTTTAAATTCTTAATTTTAAAGACTCTTAAAAACAATAAATCTTTAGAATGCTCGTTTAAACTCTGGATATGCTTCCAATCCACACTCTTGAACATCCAATCCTTGCATCTCTTCATCTTTTGATGCCCGTAAAGCAAAGAATTTATTAATAATTAAAAGGATTATTATTGAGGTTACAAAAGCAAATCCACCTACTACTACAACCCCTTTTAACTGATTTAAAAAAGTTATATCCTCCCCATTACTTGCAAAAATTCCTACGGCTAACGTTCCCCAAATTCCATTGACTAAATGCACCGATAAAGCTCCAACGGGATCATCAATTCTCAGTTTATCAAACATAGGAACAGCAATCACAACCAAAGCCCCACCAATGGCACCAATCAAAATTGGCTCATGAATGGTATACAAATCTGGACCTGCCGTAATAGCAACTAGTCCACCCAATGCCCCATTTAAAATCATGGTAATATCAAGTTTTTTATACATTAAATAAATTAAAACTCCCACCATAATGGCACCAGCTAATCCTGCTGTATTGGTGTTCATAATAGTTAATGCCACAGCATTTGCACTCTCTTTTGAGGCAATTGACCCTACACTTCCTCCATTGAATCCAAACCAACCAATCCACAATAAAAAAGCCCCCAAGGTTACTAAGGGTACATTAGAAGCAGGAATAACTCGAACTCCCCCTTCTGTTGGGTATCGTCCTTTTCTGGATCCTATGATTAAAATTGCTGCCAACAACGCCCAACCACCGGTTGAATGAATCACGGTTGAACCTGCTAAGTCGTACATATTGAGGTTAAACATGGTTCCCTCAAGCATGTTTTTTCCCCATGTCCAGTTGACTATAATGGGGTATAACACCGATGCCATAATGACAGTAAACAAAGCTAAAGGTAAGACTCTGGCTCGTTCACTCACTCCTCCACTCATAATATTCACTACTTTTCCCACAAATGCCATTTGAAATAAAAAGGCTGCCCAAGCACTCATACTATCACTTCCGAAATCACCAAAAGCGATTGAATATCCAAACAATAAAAATGCCATTGAGGCCACCGCGTAAATCATAGTATTGACCATTAATACCGTAGAAACATTTTTTGTACGAACCAATCCTGCTTCTAACATTGCAAATCCTGGTACCATTAAAATAATTAATACCATTGCAAAAAGGGTAAAAAAGGTATCTATGACGTAACTTATTTCTAATCCATCCATACGTATTCCTTTAAAATTATATGAATTTATTATAGTGAATTTTAAAAACAATTAAAAGTGATTGATTATTTATTTTTTATACAGTTGTATTATTTTTTGAAAGTTTTTATTATGATTGTTGTTTATTTTTTATACAGTCAAAAAAAGAGTTTTTTTTGACTGTACGTAAAAAAAATTTAGTATTTGCATTATTAACGGAGAACAAATAAATACAAATTAAACTGCTTCGCTTCCTGTTTCACCTGTTCTAATACGAACAACGTTTTCTACATTTGTAACAAAGATTTTTCCATCACCAATTTTTCCAGTTTTGGCAGCCTCAACAATAGTCGCGATTGTTTTGTCTACTTCATCATCGTTAACAATAAGTTCAACTCTAATTTTTGCTAGAAAATCAACAATATACTCAGCTCCTCTGTACAATTCACTGTGCCCTTGTTGTCTCCCGTAACCTTTTACATCGCTTACTGTCATACCTGTAATTCCATTTTCAACCAAAGCTTCTTTGACATCTTCAAGTTTAAATGGTTTAATTATTGCTTCAATTTTTTTCATATTTTTTCCTTATTTCGTTTTGTATTATTCAAAAAAGCGATTACGCTTTTTTGAATTCAGGATAACACTCTAAACCAGTTTCATGAATATCTAAACCTGTGACTTCAATTTCTTCACTTACTCTTAGCCCCATAATCAAGTCTAAAATTTTCCATACGATAATAGAAGAGATAAACACAAATGCACCGATAACTACGATACCTTTAACTTGAGCTAATATTGTAACTTCTGGATTGAAAATACCAACCGCTAAAGTTCCCCAGATACCTGCAACTAAGTGAACACTCAATGCTCCAACAGGATCATCAATTCTAAGTTTATCAAAGAATGGTACGGCTAATACTACTAATACACCACCTACAATACCTTCAACAAAAGCAACCATCATTCCTAAATCTGGACCTGCTGTACAAGAAACCAAACCAGCTAAAGCTCCATTTAATACAAAGGTTAAATCCACTTTTTTATAGATAATTTGTGTTAAAATTGCTGCTGCAATTGCCCCAGCGCACGCTGCCATATTGGTACTTGCTACAACCGCAGCAATTCCATCGATATCTTCTTTAGAACCTAATGCCAATTGGCTTCCACCATTGAACCCAAACCATCCCATCCATAAGATGAATGTTCCTAATGTTGCTAACGTTAAGTTAGAACCAGGAATTGGTCGTACATGTCCATCTGCAGTATATTTTCCTTTTCTGGCACCTAAAATAAGTACCCCAGCTAACGCAGCCCATCCACCAACAGAGTGAACAAGTGTTGAACCAGCAAAATCACTAAAACCTGTAAGAATTCCACCTAATTCAGAACCACCCCATACCCAGTGTCCTTGAATTGGATAAATCAAACCACTTAATACGACTGCAAAGATTAAGAATGCCCATAGTTTCATTCTTTCAGCAACTGTTCCAGAAATAATTGAAGCCGAAGTTGCTACAAACACTACTTGAAAGAAAAAGTCTGCCATTACAGGGTAACCCAAATCTTCACTTGTTTTACCACTTAACATAGCACCACTACCAATAAATGCATTACCATCACCATACATGAAGTTGTATCCTACAAAATAAAACATAATGCAAGAAATAGCAAATACTGCAACATTTTTTGTTAATACCGTTGCATTATTTTTACTTCGTGTCAAACCAGCTTCTAACATTGCAAAGCCAGCAGCCATCCACATAACTAAGATTCCTGCAAATACAAACAAGAATCCGTCCAGAATATATTTTACGTCAGCAAAATTTTCCATATTCGTCCTTTATAATTTTAATCTGTCAAATTGTAATATAAACTTTAAATCTTTTAAACACTTTGGTTGTATAAAAAATAAACAATACTTATTTTTTTTAAACTTTCTTTATTTTGTATATATTATACTCAACTGTACAAAACCATAGTCGCGTTTAAATGGTATACTCATATACAATTATACAACGATAAAAGGAGATTACTATGAAAGAGTATTTGAATTTATATGAAAGCTACAAAGATAAAATTGAGGACTTTATTCAAGAAAGTTTGGTCAATATTGGGGAATTAAAAAAACTGGAAAGTGGCAATTATAAAGTATTATTCTCACTGTTTCCCTCTTTAGAGTTGGTTTACTCTATTAATAAAGATACAAAAATACAAAACTCTTCTAATTTTTATCGATACAAAGAAGATGCCAGTGCCAATGGACACGACAGAAATTATTTGTTATCAAAATTGCACTTTAAACAAAACAATATCGCTTTTTCTTCAGTTTATGTCAGCAGTGCAACTCGTAATAACTGTATTACGGCTTCTATAAAAGACGGTGAGAGTATCATTTTTTTAGATTTTAAACTGGAAATTTTGTTAGAAAAGTTAAATTTAATTCAATTTAATAAGACATTTCACACCATTACCAAAACATTTTATGCCGTTGCTGGTTTTTCCATGGCATTTTTAGCGTTGTTTATTATCTTTTATTCATTGTATGGATTTTTCACCAATTTCTTTTTGCAAGAAGAATCCGCACTGGATTCGATTTTTAAACCCATTATTGCATTGACTTTAGGAATTGCTATTTTTGACTTAGCTAAAACCATTTTAGAACAAGAGGTCTTTTTTAAATCCTATTCCAGAGATTCAAAAGTCGAAACCAAAATGATTACAAAATTCTTAATTACCATTATTATTGCATTATCCATTGAAGCATTGATGGTTGTATTTAAAATTGCACTAAAAGATTATGACAAAATGATCAATGCTCTTTACCTTATTTCTGGGGTTTCAATGATTATTATTGCGTTGTCTGTCTTTATCTATTTTACGCAAAAAAAAGAGTTTAAATAGTTTTTTTGTATAATATGTGATTACTAAATAAGGTTAATAACTATGCAAGATTATATAGCAGCAGCCCCTGCTTCAAAAGAGATTTTAAATTCTGCCACACTTCTTAAAAGTTTGGGTGTTAATGCCCTCATTTCAGGAAGCCTTGGTACGGGTAAAAAAACATTGGCGTCATATATTTTACCCAATACACCTATTTACAATGCCAAAGAGTTACAACAAGATATCAGCGATAATATTATTGGATTAAGCAATCAATCCATTATTATTGACCAAATTGAAAATATTACCAATGTTGAACTTTTTTTAACATGGGCAAATGAGAATGATATTCGAGTCATTGCCACCACACTCAAAGAGGATTTAAACAGTAAACTCAAAGATTTTTTCAGTATTACGCTGTTTATTCCCAATTTGGAAAACAGAAAAGAGGACATTAAGCCTTTAGCCAATAAATTTTCCAATGAAGCCATGCATATTTTAGGAGCTACAAAAAAGCCTGAAAAACTGATTA
>Ga0265294_10004297_pt1 | contig 17869 bp, 23 predicted proteins | sample MunlanPumphouse3_FD_192504 | JGI IMG/M metagenome (GOLD analysis project Ga0265294, IMG submission 192504) | Groundwater microbial communities from a municipal landfill in Southern Ontario, Canada - Pumphouse #3 | ecosystem: Environmental > Aquatic > Deep subsurface > Groundwater | place...
GTTCCTGATCAGATTATTCCCTTTTTCGGAACCTGAGACGGGACCGAAATCGGGATAACACTGATAGTAAAAATAGGCACCGCAATCGGAAGCTTCAATTGTATTATTATACAAGACCGGGGAACTGTTAAGGTAAAAATAAATACCCTTGTCGCTGCAGTTCGTAATTGTATTATTTGTCAATACGGGACTTGATTCAACGCCATAGATCCCTCGTTGATTCTGAGTAATATAGTTGGAGGAGATATTTTCAGGTGATGAATAATAAAAACCGATTCCGCAAATGCAATGTGATATCGTATCGTTCTCGATGACCAGATTTGATGAATAATTGCAACCTATACCGACTTCTCCATACATGATTTTACAATTAACAATACGCGATGGGCCAGCATAATCAAAACGTATTCCTTCCCAATCACCCGGAGAAGGAGATTCACTGGCAGCAGTAAAAACGATCGGGTAAGATGAAGTTCCTTCGGCAATCAATCTGCCGTATACATTTAGTTCTGCGCCATTTTTAAAAAACACACCCGTTCCCGGTTGAATTGTCAGTTTTGCTCCCGGTGATATGGATATCACATTTTCCACAATGATACTTCCGCTCCATACGGTATTTTCCGTAATATCGGAATTGACATACTGATATAACGAAAGCGGCATGGAAGGATCTCCGTAGAGCACCATGCTCTTATAGTGATAGTCATGACGATCACTATTATATGTTTTCCTTAGTATTGATAAGTTTAAATCTAAGTAATTTATAGAAGTAATCGTATCAGCAATCGCTTGAAAAGCATCGGCGATATCTCCAACATATCTCATTCCTTTGTCCATTAATAAACCTGAATAAATATGATCGGCAACGTAGGAGGAGTGGGTGCCAATGTTGACGGTAGGGGCATAGGCCCCGACAATGCCATTACCGGAGGTAAGCAGGAGATTTTCAAGTACCGTTTCATCATCATTGCCTGTGTATCCGGGGTGGGATGTATTGCCGATCGAGCAGGTGTTGCCGAAAATAAAATTCGGTTTGGCGTTTGAAAACGAATAGCTACTGATGCCCGGAGGGAAAAAGAATCCCGCAAAATTAAAAGGATCACCACCTGTTCCCGACACAATGGTAATCCCTGCGCCTTCTTCGATCTTGGTTCTGAACAAGGCATCTGCTGCGGCTGTATGTACACAATGGATAGAATCATGAATATCCGACATATAGTTTGCGATAAAATCATACTTGAGCGTATCAATATGTAAAACTTTAGAGCCTTCAATTTTCAGTTCAGCTTGATAACCTAGACAATGATTATCAATATTATCATTATTTTGACTGAAATGCCGGATTCGGTTTTTATAAGGAGAATAAACAGAAAACGATTTGTAATAGTCTTCAAGCTTTGCTACCCAGTTATTGATTTCGGTGATGTTTTCGACCGGTATTCTCCCGATTTGTATGTCATATCCTGCTACATATTGTTGATCAGAGGGGATATCAATAGTGGCTCCTGCCCAGTAATGATTGTTATTATAATAGTAAAATGGAATATAATTGCCATAACTTGAATTGGCGATATGATTTGCAACCGGATATTCTTCGCCCGTGGGTATAGCGTTATCTTTGCCTTTGCCTACAAGCAGAATATATTTCACATGCGGATATTCCATATTAATAAATACTGCGATCATATTTTGAATGTCAGCACTGCCTACGCCATTTCCAATACTATAAAAAGTTACCTCATGTCCCTGATCCTCAAGCAATGTCCTTAAATCCGACTGCCAGCCTGCCGGATCGGCAAACGCGCTATGATATATAATCAGATAATTTTCGGTATTTTCACCAGCAATTAACAGAGATGTTATGAGCAATAACGTAAGTAATGCTTTTAATAGTTTATTTTTCATTGTTTGTCTCCTTTTGGGGTAATCCTGGAGTCTCTTTTTCAACATCGTACATAAGTGTAAAAGTATTTATTAATTCTATTTCAACTGTTCGGCTCCAATAAACTAAAGAATTTTGAGTCATAACAGTATTTATTATATCCCCAGTATCTGTATCGTCAGCAAAACCTATTACATGACCTAATTCATGCATGATTTCAAATTGTAAATCCTTTTCGGGTGGATCTTCATAAAAATCTGGTTCCCCATCAATCCATGTAAATATATCTGCAGAAGATGGATCTGAGTTCATAGAAATCATTGTCCATTGCCAACCCGGCTGGGTTTGATAATTTTCATTATAATAAGTAATACCCCATGGACTTTCATATTCTGTGTATGGTATTTGTTCACAAGCAAATACAGCCTTTCCAATTACATTTAACTCGTAACCATATTCTTCCCATGTAATTATTGGTAATATTGCAACGCCTAAAACATTTGAATAAAAACAAGATTTTTCAAAAAAAACCGCTTCATTATCTCCTGTGAGCATATCATTCCATGCATTCATTGAATTAATAATTGCAGTTTTATAATCATTATCAGAAAATCCATTAGGTGGTTGGTATTCTTGATAATCTGTATCAAGCCAATCTGTCTCAAGAGCTATATGATTATATTGTGTTTTGCTAGATCTCAAATCATACCAATAAAGTACATTATGCGCGGATAGTGGGGACTCATCAAGGTCTCGTGTTACTTTTGTTATATTATTATTTATAACATTATATAAATATGGATAATAATCCGAGTATTGTGATAATAAAAGTGATGGAATTATTATAATCAATAAAATCAAAATTTTATATTTCATTTTCTTATCCCTACTTGTTGTTTAAATAATAACAATTTGTTCTTAAGTTCTTCGTATGAATCTATATTAACATCTAATAATATCTTATTAGGATCATATATAACATCCCCATCAACAAACATAAATTCCGTCATATTTCCCATAAGATATACATATTGAACTGAATCTGGTCTTTGAATAGTACCTCTTGGCTTAAAGGTAAATAACAGTAGCATATCATTATACTCATTAAATTCTTTTTCAATAGATAAGCTATGCCTAACATAGATCGTATCTTCATCACAAGAATCAAATATATCTTCAATCACCTTTGCTTTAAGCACATAATCATATCCAAGAGACGGCGGTTGCTTAATCATATATTGTCTAGGTAGAATTTCATCTTCAATTACTTTAGCCAAGACTAATCCTTTTTTCCGAATTAAAAATCCATACGGAAAAGGCAATTCCTTCATTTGATTATACAAAGTAAAACCAATTGGATATGATTCATTAAAATATCTTGAATAATATCCCTTATCATTAATACTTGAATAATACATATATGAATTAATATATGAACAGGCGAATTCTTTTAAAAACTCTTTTGATAAATTAAAACTAGTCCCATCAATTTTATGTTGTCTATTTTGTGTATAGTAATTTGTTTTTAAGGAATCTAATATCTGTATAGCTTTAGGATAATTATCAATATTTGGATTTCTTTTATTACCCGGATATTTCCCATACCTATTCTTTTCCTGGGCAAAAAGCACCATGCTTGAAATCAATACAAGCAAGACTAAGCAAATTACTTTACGTAAAGCAAATCGTGCATCTTTCATTTTGACCTCTGATTTTGTTTATTATACCTCCTGAATTCAACAAGTAAGTGCAACTGAAAGAAGATTGTAAAAACAGGCAAGCTGTCGTAAAATGCAACCTGTTTCTGCAACAAAACTTAAGGTGCACACTTGAAAACTTACAAACAGCTTACCTGTGAACAAAGATACGCTATCAGAATCCTAAAAGAGAAGGATTTTTTACAGAAAGATATCGCAGAGTCTATCGGAGTGAACAAATCAACAATATCACGAGAATTAAAACGCAACAGCGGTCAACGCGGATACCGCCCGAAGCAAGCCCAACGAAAAGCAGTGGAACGCCGCCGGGATAAATCACCACCACGTATAGGTAAAGACATCTGGGATAAAGTAACAACACACCTAAAAGAGGATTGGTCACCGGAACAGATCTCAGGCCGATTAAAAGAAACAGACAATATCTTGATCAGCCATGAATGGATCTATCAATTCATCCTAAAAGACAAGCAAACGGGCGGTGATCTATACACACATTTGCGTTGCAAATTGAAAAGAAAAAAACGCTACGGGTCAAATGAACGCAGAGGAATAATTAAGAACAGAAGAAGTATTGAAGAACGACCGGCTATCGTGGACACAAAAGAACGTATTGGAGACTGGGAGGCAGATACAGTCATCGGGAAAGCGCATAAAGGTGCGTTGGTATCACTGACAGAACGAAGATCAAAACTGAGCCTGATCTATAAAGTTGAACGAAAAACGGCAGATTTAGTGAAAGAAGCAATGAGCAAACTGCTGCTTCCCTTGAAAGAGATCGTTCACACCATTACATCAGATAACGGAAAAGAGTTTGCCATGCATGAGAAAACGGCCAAGATCCTGGAGACGGACTTTTACTTTGCTCATCCTTATGCCTCGTATGAACGAGGACTAAATGAAAATACCAATGGTTTGATAAGACAATACTTCCCAAAGGACAGAGACTTCAGATCCATTAAGGATGAAGAGATAATAATGGCAATGAAAAAACTAAACAACAGACCCAGAAAAACTCTTGGCTATTTGACACCAAATGAAGTATTTTTTAAGAACTATAAAATTGCACTTACTACTTGAATCTAGGCCTGAATTCAACAAGTAAGTGCAACTGTACGTCTTCAAAGTTAATTGGACAAATTTCATCATAAGTTAAAAGACACATTTCAATTCACGACGTTTATAATCTGAGCATTTATTACGGCAGGTGCGGGCATCATCTTGTTGTCCATTCTACCAACGTCCCCCATATGGCCCCAATTCCCGACAATGCCGATGACCGCTGTCCATCTATCCTCGACTTTATTTATTAAGTAATGAAAGTTATTCATTATGAGAGGTATTGTCAAGGCGTTTTCTTTGCGGGCTTCCGGACATGACATGTTTCGCGGCGCCCATGATTGTCCAGAAATGTCCATAACTGACCACTTTACTCTTCTTATCTTGCTAAAATATTTCTTTGATTATAAAACTAAAAGCCCCCGTAATCGTATGATTATCAGGAGCTTTAAGGGTACCGAAGGCCGGACTTGAACCGGCATGGCCAGTGAAGGCCGAGGGATTTTAAGTCCCTATAATACTACTGATATTCAGTGTATTATGAAAATTGTCATTATCTGGTCATTGTTTTTTCGGTTTTGAGGGCCTTTTTGAGGTGTTTTTCGAGGCATTTACAACCTATAAGGAATGATCGTTTTTTGCAATAAAAAAGACCGGTAAAAACCGGCCTTTTCCATGAAGGAGATCATCATGAAGGTTAGCTTGTGCCACCGCCCCATGTCGATTCTTTGATGGTATATTGAACGGTTGATCCATTAACGTTATAAGCAACGTAAAGGCCATACGTCCCGGATGCAGCTACGGGATCCGAATAATAGAAATACAGTTGCGCCTGCCCGAGTGGTACAGATGTGATATGTGATTGACGTAATGTAAGGTTCAGGAACGAAACGGATCCGCCCGAACCTACTCCATCGATATTCTGAATGGCTGACTGTATACGCGCCAAATTCTCGACAAGCGTTTTGGAATTGGAAAGAATATCTTCACTCGGAAACTGCTGTTTTATCTTGATCTTTCCATTTCCATCCACCTCAAGAAAATCAGAATGGATGTTCGGAGCAACTTTACTGCCATCCTCAACCTTCATACCGGTTCCGGGCGAGGCCGATGCCTTTCCGGACACAATAGTTGATAATGCATCTAGAGCCGATGCAGAGGCTTTCCCGGATAAAGCAGAAAGCAAGTCAATTAGCTCCTGGGCGGTATCATCCGGAAGATTATCGATTTTATTTTTCTCGGCAGAGGTGACATGGATTCCGTTATTGGCAAGATGGGCCAAAGCATCATCGCCCATCCATAGAACATCTGTCATTTCGTCTTGAGCTGTTTCATTATCTCCAACATAGACGGTCCCGCGAAACGTTTCTTCAACATCAAAATAGTAGGTCCCATCATTATTGTCGTGGATTTCGATTTGACCGGCGATAGGATTCGTGCTGGCCAGTATATCACCGACTGAATTTTTGATTTTTATACCGACCCCAAGTAAGAGATCGTTGTTTCCTTGTCCGAAAATTGATATGCTATTGCGCATCTATCTATCCTCCGTTATGAACTATTACATGATTAAATCGAAAACATGAGATCATATTGTCGATCGTAGGTAGCTTTTTTACAGGCTTTTGAGATCTAATCTTAAGTTTGAATCCGTCCTTATATACCTGATCACTTGGCTTTGCATCCTCTATTAAGACAACGTAGGCAATCTGTGGCACATCGATATGAGGAACAAACTTCACGGCTGCTGTCCGATTGTAAATCTCTGTCAGTTTATCAATCACCGACGAAGAAAGGTTTGCAAACTCATACTCTGCTTCAAAGCGCCATTCCCGGGGATCCGGAGGAACCAGTTCTCCGTCCAGGTTTTCGTAGGGATCATTTAAGGCTTCATAGTTGCTTTCCCGGCCGTCTGCTTTTGGACGTGGTAGCTCAATAATCTCACCTTTATAAACAATTGCCGGTACTCCAGTGCCGTTAAACATTGTATTTCTCCGTCGTGAATTCTATCGTTTTCTCGATCTTATTTCTTTTAATTTTAATGATAACACCATACCCGGCGCCACCCATAAACACTTCCTTTGTAAGATCAATCACTGATCCTTTATTTATGATCTTCCAATCATAGGTTTCTTTCTTGCCCGTAAATTTTTCATTAAGGCTTTTCTCCCGATAAGACCATTCATTATCGCGAAGCTTTAAGCCATAGCTCTCAGCCTCACCCTCTTGATTTTCAGTAAACCGGTTGACAGTGATTGAAATATCATCCTGATTGCTCGTTGTCTTTTTTATTTCAAGTACGTCCGCCCGATTAACCGTGACAGACTTATAATATCCGGCTCTGGGCAATAGACAGATCGTATTGTTCGGATCAATGTATAAATACCTATCGGTAATGATAGCCAAGTCCTTTAAAATATCCATAACCGGTGTGTTCCGGTAGTGGGCCTCATAATAGAATTCAGTTGAATTCTCAAGACTGATAAACAGGTACCGGCCGAAGAGGTCGTTGAATTTCTTTTTAGCTTCTACCAAGGCATAACTATTAAATGAATCCGTATCGATCAAAGCTATTACATTTTTTAATTTATACCCCATCTCATCAAGAATAGCCGATAAGGCATCTTCGCTTTGAATGTTTTCGTATTGGATTGTATTTAATCTTTCGCCGTATTTATTCTTAAGTTGTTTTGAAATACTGCGGGTCTCTTCACCGGCTTCGACAAATCTCTGAACTCTATCGATATATGTAAGTCCACCGTATTCACATCGTGACACATCGGCCGCCGGGTATGTAGCTGGGGCCTTTATATCTGAAGAGGGAAAAATAAGATGTTGATTTAGCCATGATCCTTTTTTCACACCAAGAGCAGGCCAATCATTCCATGGAACAATAATACTAAAATTAAATGCACTTTTCGGAATAAGCGTTTCCATTCTGAGCCCTGAAATATCGGATATAAAGTATAGGATCCCGTCTTTTCCACGAAAATAAAAGAATTCCTCGCTTAGGCTTATCTTTCCGAGGGGTATTTCATCAAGGACGGTTCCAAAATAACGTTTCCTGTGTTTTGTCTCAGATGGATCGGGAACGGCGGACTCATTCGTATTAAAACTCCATCCTGTTTCCTGGGATGCTTGTTTTGCCAGTTCTGCTACGATTTCGCGGACGGATTTATACCCGGCCGTGACATAATCAACAGCTGTTTCTTCATTGTCCGGATCTTCGTTGATCAGGACCTCTTGCCCGGCTGTAATATCCTTAAGTTTGAGTGACTGAGGATATACTGTCACTTCAACAGGATTCGACAGCTCATCCCCTATTGCATCGATATAACCGTTAATGATTACTCTACCCTGCTCATCGGTGATCACGACGATATCGTTAACCTGGATATTCAAGCCCTTTTTATTGACCTTGAATGAAAGAGGCTCAACCTCAAAATCAAAGTACCCATCTCCCTTAAATGATGTCTCAATATCCGGAAACGAATCCTTGTGGATCCGCCAGTTGATCAGTTGATTTTTATGGTAAACTTTGACCATTAGAATTTGCCCCTCAGAGCCCGTTTAACGGCCTTTCCTGTCTCGCCGGGTATTTGCTTCCCTATGGAGTAGATTGCCTTTTCTACCCGGTCAAGTCTTTGTTCTGTGCCCTGACTGTTTACATTTACTTTTGCCATGATGCCGGGCAGGATCTTCTCATCCATATATCGATTAAAATTCTTTTCAGGCATAACGATTTCAGCCCCAGAACGGCCAATTGCCTCTCCTGCGAGTAAAAGTGTCGGTTTATCAATAAAAGCGCCTTCAGCGGCTCCTACGATTTGTTTACCAGTAACTTTAGCGTTACGCAGAGCAGAAAATACGGAAGCTAGCACTAGCCCGATCGCTGCAATATTTCCTGGGAAAGGGATTCCGGATGCGGATGCTGTTGCTTTTGTTCCCGCTTCAACAGCTGCTCCAGCAGTTTCTTTGACTTGTCGCGCAAGTTCTCTTTGATGAAACCACTCTCTTACGCCGTCAATTCCCTGTTGACCAAAGGTAATAATAATCTGTTCCATATTTACCATGGCTTTTGTGATGCCAAGACGATCGAGCCAGTATTGAAGGACTTTTTGCTTTATATTGCTAAACATTTTATCATAAATACCCTCAAGATCGCCATCGGAGATAATCTCGGCCAAGCTTTCATTATACGCATCAGTATATTCTTTTATGGCTTTAATCCGTTTTTCCGCTTCAGATACGATAGCCTCACCATCATCTGAAGTTTCCTCTTTATCGGTTTTTAAGGCATATAGCTTTTGTTCTATCTCAAGTAGTCTCTCTTTTTTCTCAAGTATTTCAGCATCGGTTGCACCCTTTGATACTTCCATTTTCAGAATTAATGCTTTAAGCTCAGCCTCTTTAGTTTCCCACTCCACTATCTGTTCAGCAGGTTTTAGTTGAGCAATACGAAATTCCTCTTTTCTCTCTTCATAACGAGCAGATTTTTCAGATTCAAATCCGGCTTCTTTCTGAAGTCCAAGATGAAGCTCGCTAAATTCTCTTTTTTTCTTTTCGCTTTCTAGTAGTACTTTTGAACTTGATTCGGCATCATCCATATAATTCAAGATGTTTTTATATGAATCCTTGTTTAGATCAGCTTCTGCGTTTAGTTGTAAATAAACACCCAACAGAGATTGTAGCTTTTCCTTCGCGTCATCTTTAGTTACAACAATACCATCTTTATAGAGTGATTTTTTATTTTGTAAAACACCTAAATAATCTTTTATCTCCTTTTTATTCGATGAAAGATTATCTTTTTCTTCCTTAATAAGATTTAATCGCTTTTCAGTAACCTCTGACAGTTTATTGCTTTGTTCAATCTGCCTTTGAAGCGAATCAATACTTGTCGACTTCTGTATTTGATCAAACGACTCTGCCAGTTCTTTATTAGCACCTGCGGATTCCCTTGCCTTTCTTTTATGTTTTGCCAGCAAGATTGAGAAGACCTGGACAACTGCAACTACAGCCGTAACAGCAAGGGTAACACCCATAGGACCCTTTAGTGATTTTGCCATGGCACTAAAAGCCTGTTTTACGCCTCCTGTTTCCCTTTGGACATCTGTGAAACTTCTTAGCATTGGTGTGATATTGTTTGATACGGACATGATACCCATCCGCATATTCTCAAACAAATAGGGTGAATCTGAAATGATCCAGTTCAAATTTGTTACGGCATTGGAGGCTTGCCTAGCACCGGCAGCCATAGTTGTGCCACCCATTTGCGAGGTTTTACCTGCTCTTGTAAAAGATGTACCAACTTTCTCGGCCTTTTCGCTTGTAGCAATCAAATGTTCGTCAATTCCATTTAACGCTTTCTGAATATTGGTTGCGTCTCCGCGAAATTCGAAAAGAACCTTACTGTCACTCATCGTTCATCCTCGTTAATAGCCATTCAAGAGCTTCAATGATCGTCACTTTTTTCATGATCTCAAGCCCTTTTATTATATCACCACCTGACAGGGACATTATCAACCTGTCATAAATGTTTATTTCTGTGCTTTCTTCGAGTTCGGAGAATGGGTCGTCACTGTTATCCCGTTCAGGAAACTGTTCAATAAGCTGCTTAACTTCTTCATCCACGCTCCGTTTAATTCGAAAAAATCCGAGATTATTTCCTCCAATTGTGTATTAGTGATATCTTCAATATTCACATTGTCAATATCACCTTTCAAGATTACTTGAAGAAGATCATCAACAATTTCTTCCTCAAATAAATAATTGATAACCTTCTGAAAGCTATCAAGCTCTTCAAAGTTGATTGTACGCCCCTTGAATAGAGCTATAAGCTTTTTATCTTGTCCAAGGGTCAGTTCTCCCATTCGGAGTTTTACTCCCTGAATTGTGTACAGTTTGTCCTTCATATGTCTCCTATTCGTCTAAAATTATGACATGGCCAACCACGTCTATTGTCTCGCCAATAAAAACCTGACCGTCCGCCGGATAAGTGATCACCGGGTAAAACTGGTCAAAATCCGCTGTAATGCGGTAGTAGTATTCATCTTCAATTAAAGTCCCCAAGAGAGCTGTATTAAACTCAATGATATGATTTCCGGTGCTCGGAGCGCCTTCTTCAGGGAACGCACCCCCATCACAAAGCCATTCCAACGGAGCCTCCCGGGTAGAAAGAACCCGCAGATCCTGACTATCGAATGAGTTAACTTTGTCAATCTCCACCTTGAAATGCAATACGCCCGGAATCACAGTTTCCTTTGATACGAATTTCAGATTGAAGTAGCGGTCATTGGCCCGGGGATTAATCACACTGAAATGCCCTGTCGGACGGAGATCCACATCAATCGTCACTTCACGTTCTTCAGTTTGATCGCCTGTCAGATCCTCGCAGAATTTTGCGTATAGTTTAACTCCGGTAAACTGTCTCATAATGCGCAGATCATACCCGGCAAACCACCATACGGAGATCTGCTTTGTCTTTGCGCTTAGATCAAATGCGTTTGCCCCTACACCTTTTGATGACAATACAGCTGCCGGAAAGCGAGTTGTTCCACCATCAACACTAAATTCGAGTGAATACAGTCTCCCTGGGTTGTCATACGGGTTTCTTATGGTAAACCGGCACTCTACACACCCCTCAAGAAGATGGGCGATTGTAGGCGGATTTTCCCACCTCCACCAGATCTCTGTAGGAGTTTTATTTGTAGTGCCGATAACGTTATAATCATTCGCCATTTCTATTCACGCTCCTCACATTCGATATCCGGGATACATTACCAGCGTTGTCCGTCACCCGGCTGTAGATCAGCGATTGGCCATAGGGCAAAGCAAGCGTGACAATATGATCATCCCCGGCATTTTCTTCCGTCCGGGTTGTTTCGTAGATCTTCGTGTCAACATCAGGATCCGGCTTACTGCCTGTCTGCCGGAAATATTCGACCTTATAGCTTCTCAATTGCATTCTCCTATCGTGACTGCTCCAATTTCGCCAATTGTCCAGGCTATCGTGCTGCTGACCCTGAACGGCGATGGCAGGACCTTTATGGCTTTTAAGTTTTTAACGCTTTCATTCCCGGCCATATCATAAGCAACCGAATAAATGCTATGTCTACCTTCAGGCAAGGATATGTTGGTCTGCCAATATCCGGATCCTCCAACATCATCTATTGTTGTGTCCTGGCCAAGATAAGTATCCACAGCCGGGTTGGGCAATCCGCCGATCATTTTATATAGTTTTACTGCTGTTGTATCAAACAATAAGGACATTAAACTAAACTCCTAATAGGGATAGCAATCCATTTAAACTTATTTGCCGAAGCATCACCTGCTCCACCTCTGCGTCTTACCCCAACCCTGACCGATACACTTGCAGATGGAGATATAAAAGCCATCGCAGCAACATTTTGAATAAATCCTGATCCGGAAGGAATTACACCATAGATGTTTGTTAAACCTTCAAAAACGACATTGGTATGTACCGTTCCTGATGTATTACTATACATCCAGCTTGATACTAATAACAAGTAATCACCCACTGGAATTGTGTCTCCGAACGTAGAGCTATAAACAAAACTTGTTGTTGAAGAAGTTATTTGAGGCGAATATTCGCCTTTATAGCCACCAAGCTTATCAACAAGTTGATACAATTCATCGAAGTTGTCATTGCACTTGTCAAACGCAGCCCGAACGGTATCTCCGGACTGCGTTCCTTGAGTTCCTAGGTTTATTGTCTGTTTGGCCACCGGTTACCCCCTTTTAAGAGGCACTTCCGGATACATCGATGGATGTTCCTACAAAGACCTGACCGTCTTGAATATTGGTAATTGCCGGGGCATCAGGTGCGGTTGTATCAATCGTTATTGCCAAAGCAGTGCCTTTTGCAGACTCATTGCCTTGCGCGTCCACCCAAGTTGCACAAACCTCAATGACACCATCCGCTTGTCCCTGAAAATCAAATGTTCCAACAAAATCAGCACCATCACGTTCCGGAGCGTTATCTGTTGTAATGAAAGCGTATGTTGAGGCACCGGTTTTTTCATAGAATTTAATTGCTGAAACGGACTGGGTTGAAACTGACGAGGCTCCAGTCGGTATAGGAAGAGTTAACCTCGCTTGGACTGTTGCATTATAGTTATTTGTGATATTATCAACTGAACTTTGACCCGTGTCATCAATTAAATCCACATCCGGCAGATCATCACAACCAGTAATAATTCTTTTTACAGCTGAATATCCGGATAAGTTACCTGCGGCATCTTCAGCACGCCCTTTAAGGATATGCTCGCCTGCAGCTAACGCAAGCGCGGAAACAGACCATGCTCCGCCGGTCACGACAGGACTTGATTTCAGAGTTGCATCATCATAAAGATGAACTTTTACTGCAGACATTTATTTTTCTCCTTCAATTATGTATTTCCAAGTATTATATGAATCGTAAAAATCTTGTTCGTCACCCTTGCCATCTTTTGTATTCCAATATGTTTTCCAGTATTTCATCATCCCCTTCACGGTCCAAGGCAATTTCTCAGCTATTCTTAACAGCTGTAATACTCCAAATATGATCGATAAGAATACACTATAACGAAGACAGCAATAATCAACCAGATCTACATCAACACCGAATTCCCTGTAAACGATTTCTTTATATTCGAGTCGGGTATATAGCTTACATTCATCGAAAGTTAAGGGATCAAATTGCAATATCCCGGTACCAGTCTTAATGGTAGTGTCCGGGTATGTCCCAAACTGCGTTTCTACAGCAGCGATCGCCGCGATCATTGGAACCCGGCGATTGGCAGTATGAAATTTAGAACACACCCAAACAATTAAATCTTTCACCTCTTCGGGTGATCCGTAGCCGTAATAGTTCATTTGCCAACTTCTAACTTTTTCTTATACTCATCAAACCACTTATCATCGTTTGGTGTCTTGGTTGATTTCACAAGTTTTTCGCCGATTTTTAACGCTCCGGCTATCAGTAAATCTGCTGTAAACATCGATATAAATGCATTGAATAATCGTTTGGCAGCGGCTTTTATTGCAACAATAGCAATTCCCCTTAATGCCGGAATAACTGTGAACACAATAACACCAATCAATCCACCGGTTACGGATATCCAATTATCACGAATGAAATCCCATATTACTGACATATTATTCTCCTTTCTTCGGTCTTGGTGAAAGCCGGCCATCACGAAACAGTTTGTTTTCCCACTTCGTAAAAGCAGTATCAACAGCTTCATTGACGGCATCCATTAGTTCACTTTTGCTGATAATCTTTTCTTTTACTACCGTCAACTCAAGAAGTAATGTTTCAATCCGGCTATTTGTACAGTCCTTGAACTTCTCAAGGTCTTCATCCACATCATCGACCTTCCTTTGCAGGTTTGCATAGACGATGCTGATGACAGCACTGATAGCGGCAAGAAGTATTCCGAGAATCCAAAGCAATAGGCCCAGAGGGATGTTCAATACAACGCTGTCCATTTTATCCTCAAGAAATGGCGCCGATCGTGAACGGCCAGTTATCACCAATGACAAACTTTTTAACGGTGATCTTTGTCTTACCACCCTCAACTTTGGGCCTTACCATCCATCCAAGACCTTCTGATGTCGAAGTGGGCTTGGTAAACGTTACCTTCTTTGATTTACCCGGGAATTCAAATTCAACCTTTGTCAGGTCATCGTTGATCAGGGCAAGATCAGTATTGTCTACTTCACTGAATACCATTTCACCGGTTCCGTTGCGCCCCACAAGGTCGTCAACGCGGTCTTCAAGGCTATCAACCTCATCCTCTGTATTCAGAGTTAGAGAGTCTTTCTTCAGACCCTCAATACGAAGCTTTTCTTCTTCAGCCTCTGCCTCATCCAACCCATAGCAAACCATGGTTACCGGACCGTTCAATACTTTTGTTTTATCCAGGGACATTTTGTCCTCCTATTCGTTAATCGTTAATGCAATGTCAAATGTTAGTATAACATGTTTGTCATAATGCTCAATATTCCAGCCTGCAAACTCAATCTGCACAATGTTCGTGCCAGTATTACCCTCAAGGTTTCTGATCGCATCCAGGGCCTTTCCGATCTTACTCAAGTACGTGTCGTTCACACCGGATAAACAGAACTCAACTGTCCAGGGTGAATCACTCCAGTCATCGGCCTCATACTCCTCTGTCTTTCGGGCAGAGGAAGGTCTAATCGTGTATCCGTTGTTATGGGTTCCTACCGGAAATATCCCGTATTCGAAATTGAACCACTTATCGGACGTCACATACTTAAAGCCCTTGGCCACGATCAGATTTTTGAGAGTCGTATGTATGGTTTTGAAGTTGATCATATCAGCGCCCGAAGGTTATGCGTTCCGCAGGCAGGTTCCGGGTCTCCCCCAGATCCTCCGTGTCGTCTTCATTGTGATCAATGTAATACCGCAGCGGGATTGCCTCAACCCTGTGGCGGTAATATTCGGCCTCTTCAAGGGCGTTGTTACTGGAGAAGATCTCCATCAGCGTCATGAATATGCGCCGGTGGTAAAGGGTCTGCTCGATTTCGCTGTCCTTGACCTTGTCAATGAGCCCGATGATCTCGGCTTCGTTGTATTCGGGGTACTCAAGACGCAGCTGCGCGGCGATATTTCGATGCTCCTGAGCGTTGGCCATAGCAATTTGATTGCTAAAATCCGCCTGATCGCCTATCAGATAGGTCTCCACATCGGGGCGGACCTTCTGCAGGTCTCCCATTGTGATTGTTATACTGCCAACATTTGTCATCTTATTCTCCTGATAATATTCCTAGTGAGTCATCAATTGCAATCCAGTCCGGGGTCCCAAAGCCAGTGGTATCTTGCCAGGTTCCGCCGTTGCTCGCTGTAGCCCGCATAATCATTCGAATATCGGTATATGATACTGTGGGATATCTATATCCGAAACTAAGACCTTCGATCTATTAGCATTTACAACTGATAATTCATTAATTACACTATAATTTCACGGTTGAATTTCTATTTTATAATGCAATTGTATTCCATCCCCATCAGTATCAAAATTTGCCCATGATGTTGGAGGGATACCTGTACAAATATATACATATTCTCCAGCGAAACTGGTATTAACTGAAAATCCTTCAGCTTCAGCAGAATTGTAACTACTACATATAGTTACAAAGGCGACCTCTTTATTAGATGGGTATAGTCTCAAAGTATAATTACCTACGCCAGAATATATAACCGTTATACTATCACAATTACTATTATTATATGTTATAGTATTTGAAATTGAAGTAGCTGTTGGTTGCATTAAATAACCATACACAATTTCATAAGGCACTTTTTTATCTAAAGCCTTCCCAGCAGCATATTCCGTTATCAATGCCGTTGAATCTTGATCCGCAAGGGTTGTGTCATTTGAAACATAAGTCAATGTATCCAACGAATCAGCTTCAGCACCCAAAATGATACCACCTTCAAAGTACTGTACACCGGTGAAATTGTTTTTAGCCTGACCAAAAGGTCGAGCATAACCTGGCATCACAAACAAGAATGCCAGTAATAAAACGAATAAGAATTTTAATCTTTTCACGATTTTTCCTTTCATTTATGTCATCACTCAACTAAGAGTAATAAACCGTTCCGGCAGATCCGGCCCGGCATGTAAAACCATTGACGGTTACAGCTGTAACATCAATGCCTTCTTCCTCTCCACTTTCATTCACAAACCATACACGAGTTACCCGCCCAAGATTATGAGTTACGGTTAAAGGAGTATTTGCCACAACAACTGCACTCTTTGTTTCCATGCTCTCGAAGTAATCAATTGCATCCTTTAACAAGGGACAGCCATTCTGCATACGATTTTTAAGTTCAGTATTCATTTAAAATACCTCCAGGAACGTGTCCTTGAATTTCTTGAGTCCGTCCGGAAGGCGATCAGCTTTTGCAGCTTCTACAAGCTCGGCAGGTGAAGGGAAAGCTTTCTCGATCTCTTCCGCGCTTTTCTCGCCTATTCCCTTGATCTCAACCAACTTTTTGAAGTAGTCGGTATGATCATCTTCGGGTGCCGGTGCTTTCTCTTCGCCAATGGGAGCTTCCGTGAGTTCGGAAAACTCCCTTAAAAGGAAAATACCGAACTCCATAGAAACGGTATTCTTACCTTTCTTGATGGACTTGATCTCGCCACAATACTTAGTTTTGAACTCCTGGGGAGAGTAAACATCCACAGCATCAGACTTTGAAAGACCTTCAAGGGCTTTGGTGCGATCCGGTTCAGGTAATGATAATTTTTCTCGTATCATTTTATACCTCAAATGTTAAGGGGGTGGCTTTATGCCACCCCTGATTGATTATTTATATTACTGGAGATCCTGCAAGCTGGCCTGATGATATGCGTTCTTACATACCAGGTTCAGGTAGCAGATGATGGCAGCTTCTTCAGCATCTTTGCTTGTGGGCAGCTCTTTGACTTTGAATAGACCGTTCTTTGCAACGCGTCCAAGTGAATCCGTGGATTCAACAGGCAAATATTCAACTTCAAAATCGTCAGCGACAACAAAGTCCATACGTCCGGCCGGGTAACCCGGGAACGCGATCAAAGGACGACCATGGATGCTCAGTGCTTCCATGAAGATATCGCCAACTTTGATATTGACATAGCGACGACGATCACCCATCAAATCTTCGTAAATACCATAAACGTCAGCTCCACACCATACCTGATTGTAGTTTACACCACGAGTACCGGTAAGGTAATTATGAACCGTACGAATAAGCGTTTTAGTAAGATCGCGCGGGGTTCCGCCATTTTCATTAACGTATGCAGCCAACCAGCCATATGTCGCACGTGAAAGCGCTTCGATTGCATAATTGCCACTATTAGCGACATGATACTGAACACCCTGGATATCTTTTCCGGAGTTGCCGGTGCCATCACCCAAAAGCTGGGTATCGATCATCTTAATCAAGTCCTTGACTGCATTCTTTGCTTCGTCTTTAACCTGATCGTTAATGTTTAGAACACCGCCATTACGTGAAACGGCCTGTGCCAATCCGGAAATACTGATTTTTTTATAAACCGATTTCCAGGGAAAGGACAGGATTCGACGAGCCTGTGCTCCGCCGGATGTCAATTCTGTGTCTTCATCAAAAGAACCACCGCCGCTATTACCGGCATAATGGTAGGGAATCTTGATCTTTCCGCCTTTACCGGCCTTCAAGGGCAAG
>Ga0265294_10004298_pt1 | contig 17868 bp, 25 predicted proteins | sample MunlanPumphouse3_FD_192504 | JGI IMG/M metagenome (GOLD analysis project Ga0265294, IMG submission 192504) | Groundwater microbial communities from a municipal landfill in Southern Ontario, Canada - Pumphouse #3 | ecosystem: Environmental > Aquatic > Deep subsurface > Groundwater | place...
ATTAATGGTGCTGTTTTATGACAACTATTCTATGGTATCCCATAGCGGATAAATGCAGAAACAATTGCTTGTATTGTTTCGAAGATCCATCTTTCAAGAGAGATAATTCTGTTTTTGATAAATTTAATACAGAGAAGATGGCTAAAACGTTTAATGAAATTATGGGAGGAGAAAGGAGTAAAAATATACAGGGACAACAGATAATTCTCCACGGCGGAGAAATTTTAGATTTACCTATTAAGGATTTTGAATTTTTTTTATCGGAAACAAAAAAATATTCAGAGAAACCTGCAATGCAAACCAGCTTGGGGGTACCTCTGACCTCAGAGCATATTAGGCTTATAAAAATGTATGGAGCAGAGGTGGGGATCTCTGTTGATGGTCCGCCGGAGTTGAATATTCTTAGAGGTCCTAGAGATTCAGACGGGAACAAAGAGTTCCAGAAAACCGTATCTGAGAATATACTTAAATTAAAAAATAATAATATTAATTTTGGAACCATTGTAATCCTGAGCAAAGCAAATGCGTCTGAAGATAAAATAGATCAACTTGTTGATTGGTGTGTTACTTCTACGCACGGAGGGAGATTTAATCCTCTTTTTATACCATGTCACGAAAAACAGAAAGAAATATCTAAATACGCCTTAACTAATCAAGAACTCACTAACGCTTTTATGAAATTGCTTTTTGCCGCAATTAAGTATCCAAGATTTGATTTTAGGTTATTCGAAGAGATGAAAAGTGCTCTAATTGGGGATTTTAGAACTGGATGTACATTTAATCGTTGTGACTACTTAACCACAATATGTAAAACAATTCTTCCTGATGGAGAAATTTCGCGATGTGATAGATGTTTCCAGGACGGATATTATTATGCCTCCGAGAAGGGAACCAATATCAGGTGGAAGATGTTGGAGCAGACTGAGTGTAAGGGGTGTAAATATTTCGTAGCCTGCACCGGAGGTTGCCCAGCAGAGGGCAGAGATGGAGATTTTAGGTCGAAAACTATGTATTGTGAATCGTATTACGCGATGTACCAATGTATAGAAAATATTTTAAGAAAGATGTTCCCAGGAATATTTCTTACTACCGATATTCACAATTACTATGAAGATTATTATCTAAAAAACAAGAGATTTAACTTCTTAGCTAGAGATAATTATTTCATAGACACTAAAGAAAGGATGGAAAATAGTTTTAAATTACTGGGATGGACCCCAGATTTAGAGAGAAGAGACCAAATCCAAGAGAGTAAGGGCGGATATAGTCATATGGATACAAACGTGTCCGAATGTAACTGCGGAGGAGATAAAAAATGTTAGAACCAGAAAGTTTTTCTACTATCTTGATTAAATGCGGTAGAACCGATTTACGTTCTTTTGTGGATAATTTAAAGAGGCTTTCCTATAACCTTGAAATAAAATCTGTGGCAGATGATTACCGAGAAATTAACGTTTTTTATCTGAATCAATCTAGCTATGATAGACAAATTCAAGATCTTACCGATAATGGGTTATATTTTCAACCCCTGTCAAGGGTTAAAAAGTTCGATGGATTTTCCAACAAACACGAAGTTGTAGATAAAATCGGAGAGAATACTTCGGTTTATGGAGCAATTTCTAAAGATAAAAATAGGTTAAAAGAATTTAAAGAGTATTTTAATTCAGGAGATGACTACAAGATGGGACTTCTCTTGGGATATCCGGAATGTTGTTGCCGAGGGTATTTAGACTATAAGAAAAAGTTTGTAGATCCAGTCTACGAAATAGCCCAACAAAGCAAAAATTATGGGTCTCCAATACAATTAGAAAACATCCCTTGGAGCGTTCAAGTCCATATGAGATATTTTGGTTTTAAGGTGATACCGTTCTTCCCCTGTGACTTCACGTGCGATGAAGCGAAATCCTTTGCAGATAGATGGTACAACCTAATGTCGTCTATAGACTCGAAGACCACAAACGACCTAAAGACATTAATGTTGAAGCCTTCAACTTGGAGTCTGTATAATTGTCAGGTTTTGGTTAATCGTCCTCCGTCTGATGCGGATTTTATGGGATATGCGGTGTCATCATATTTCCCTCAAAAAAGAGAGGTAGATTTTTACGCCGTTTAACCTTTCGAGTTCACAATGTTTTTTTTCTGACAAATATTATAATAAACACGACGTTAGTTTAGACGGATCTCTATTAAATGGAATATTTACTATAAAAAATGGCATCATTGGAGGTTATCCATTTGTAGAGTGTATACTTTCCGTTTTACCTATTTGTGATAAAATATTATTAAATGATGGTGGTTCCACAGACGGTACCAAAGAATATTTACAAAAATTAAAAGACACATTTTCGGATAAAGTTGAGTTATATCACATTCCGGATAAATTTACTAAAGATTGGAAATCTATAGATTTTGGATTAAACGAGTTAATAAATAAATGTAAATCGGAGTGGATTTTTGAAATTCAGGGAGATGAAATTTTAGATCCTGAAAATACCCAAAAAATGTTAAAATCAATTAAAGAATCCGAGGGTTATAATTCGATTAGACATAGCAGATTGGATTATAATTTTAAAGATGAGGATTTTTTTTATAATATGCCAACGGTAAGGGTTGTCCGAAACATTCCAGACTTAAGTTCGTATACGGGAGGAGATAATTTTCATGTGGGACCTCAAAAGAGACCGAGGGATGGGTACACTCTCCATAATGTCGTACCAGAAAAAAACGTGTTTTCTTTTGTTCTTAAACACTATATTAGATGTTTTCCGTCTTGTATACATGAATGGTCTCGAAGACATGCGGTAGATTTAGCTTCAGATAATTATAATAGATTAAGTATTTATAGCGAAAAACCGCCATTAAATTTATTTTTAAGCAATAAAAATCTGATACCTTCCCATGTTCCAGAAATATTGAGGGGGCTTGTTGGAATGAATTTTTATGAGGTTCGTCCAAATTTAATAGAAAGTTTTAAATATTAGTTTAAACATAAGTGATTATTATGCTTTTACTATGTAGAGTAAGAAAGGATGGAAACGATTCTGTCAATCCTGTGTGTCAAGGTAATTGTAAGGAATTTATTAAACATTATTTGAAATATAATATCCGTCCGGAGGACTACGAGAATCATGTTGTTCTCGAAACTACTCCCTTGGATATGAAAGAGTTTCTTCCATCAAAGGGAGAAGATGTCCCTTTAGTTCCCGAGGCGTAGAAGTAAAGAAACCTTGTAACTGCGGACATTAGAGGGCCTTGGGTTCACAAACCCTCGTCCAATCGAGGTCTCTAGGCCGAAGATAACTTTTATTTAATTCACTTTTTTAAAATAACAAATACTTATACAGTGGAGACTTTTGAATTATGACAATTCCAATTAAAGGTGGCATTAAGACTATAATTAGTTCTGTTGCGGTAACCGCGGCTGGATTATCTGAAGAATTCGCGCTTTTGGCTCATGTAAAATCTCTTCTCATCCAACTGGATGTGACCGCGGCAGCCACAGAAGTAGATGATATTCTTGCTGTATGGCTTCAGGGGACCGTTGATGGTACGAACTTTTATGATATAGGAAGATTCGCGGATGTCCTCGGAAATGGAAGCGCTAAACGGTATGTTATGGTCCTGAATAGAGAATATGCCGCAGAAAGCGAGCTAATCACTCCAACCGATGCCGCGATGGGCGCTTCAACCGTTAATCAAGGTCCGTTCCCAGATACACTTAGAGTGAAATATACCGTGACCGACGCAGGAACAGATAACGCAAGTTTTACATTTAGTGTGGTTATCAACGCGATAAGGTAATACCGAAATCTTTATATCCAATGCCATCTATTCTCAATTAAATTCTTTTTTAAAAAGAAGGATGGAGAAAATATGGATACCACCAAACTTGATTGGAATCTCTTTGAATCCCAAGAGAAAGAAATTTCTACGATTAATGATGATCTATACTCTCTTCGCAAAGAGAAATACCCCGAATATAGGGACTCATACTATCGATATTACAATGAATTTGGCATGAGAGGTATGGTAGGAGATCTTTATAGAAAGTTTGATAGATTGAAGATCATGTCGGAGAGTTATAGTAGTGATGACATAAAAAATAAGGAAAAAGAAATTACTGACCAATTTTATGATATTATTTCCTATTGTCAACTTCAACTGTACTGGCTGAGAAAGGAAAAGTGGGGGAAGCCAAATAAGATTCCAGTGAAAAGACGGAATTATTGGAACGAGACGGATTCTGGAAGTCTAAAAACATATATAAATAAAGATGGAATAGGCGTAGTGTATGTTCCCGCCGAAGAGAGAGTTTTGTTCCGCGCGAGCTCGCTGATTGTGGCGTAAAAATCCTTGACGAGATGTTTACACAAAATGGCTCTACGATAATAATACGAATTTCAAACGATCTAAAAGATGTAGACGAAAAGAAGTTGTGCGAATTGATTATGGATAAGATTAGAGAAGGACTAAGGGGATAGTCTACTGATCTATATGGAAAGAAATACCCATAAGATAGAAATTGATCGAGATTTTTTGATCAATGAATATATAGTTGAAAGAAGATCGCCCGACCAAATAGCGAAAGATTGTGGGTGTAGCTCTAGTACCGTAAGACTTCGGATAAAAGAATTTAAAATACCGGTCAGAGGACGCAAAGAGAGCGCCGAAAAGGCAAATATAAGCGAACTTGAATTAAAAGAATTATATCTAAATAAAAGGCTATCAACCAGAGAAATTGCAAAAGTTACTGGTCTCGGGAAGAGCACCATTTTCAGTTATATCGTTAAGTATAATATCCAATTAAGATCTAAATCAGAAGGCAACAAAGGAAAGATTAGAACAGAAGAATTTAGAAGAAAATTTTCTTTATCTATAACGGGGGAAAACAATCTAAATTTTGGAAAACATTTTTCCGAAGAGCATAAAGATAAAATATCAAAAAGCAATCTTGGGAAGAAACGATCACCAGAGACAAAGCGGAGGATTTCTGAAGCGCACTTAGGGAAGTCGCTATCACAAGAACATAAAAATAAAATCGCGATCGGAAATAGTGGGGAGTTATGTCATTGGTGGAGAGGAGGAATTTCTTTTGGAAAATACTGTCCGAAATTTAATAATTTATTAAAAGAACAAATTAGAAATAGATTTGGAAGAATTTGTGTAATCTGCGGAACCAACGAAGAAAATAACAGAGAAAGATTGTCTTGTCACCACGTAAATTTTGATAAAAAATCGGGATGTTTTGGGAGAAAATGGAATATACTTCCTCTTTGTCATAAGTGTCATACGTGGACAACCAATCACAGAAGAGAGTCATTTCTTCTACTTGGGAATTGGTGGGCTTTTCAGTCTAATATTATTCTTGATAGTGTTTTCTCTGAAAATTTAACTGTATCGATAGAATATTTAGGATTAGGAGAGGTGTTATAAATTATGTTTTCTATTTCCGCTAGTAAAATTACGGCGTATCACTCATGTCCCCGAAAATTTTATCTACAATATATTTTGAAATTAAAGGAGCCCACAGAATCCCCGTGGCTTGAATTAGGAAGTAGGGTCCATTCCAAATTAGCAGACGGAATATTCGAGTCGGAAGACCCCACCGAGAAAGTATTACTCCAGAATGGAAAGAAATTCTTGGATTCTATGCCTAAAAACCCGATACGAGAGACCTCCTATTCTGATTCTAAAAATCCCGGACGTTTTTACGGAGAGGTCTGCGGGCAAAAGGCGGTGGGAATTTTTGATATCCACTGGGAGCCGGAAATATCGGAGGGCGGCGATTTCAAGACGGGTCAATTTTGGAAGTCTTATACCTCTCATTTCGATATGCAGGCATGGATTCTTAACGAACTTTTCAAACAAAAATATGATCAGCCTTTGAAGAGATTTTGCTTTGCGTTCCTAAAAGATGGATCAGTATATGAACCTGAGTGTATAAAAGATGAAAAGTCGAATAAAAAGGTAGAAAAATCTATTAAAAAGATTCTTTTTAACATAGAAGAGGAAAATTATCCCAAGAAATGCGGTAATCTTTGTGAAAAGTGCGGATTAAACATGTTTTGCAGTATGGATTTGTGATTCCCATGATTAAAGACCCTTTAATAGCCAAAGATGATCAAAACATCTATTGTCCTCGCTGGTCGCAGATTTTGGGCAAGAAAACCGTTTGTTTAAAAGAGAATTGCGCCAATTTCGTTCCCTCTCAAGAAGTAGACGGAGAGATTTTTGAAGGAATTTGTCGCCAAGAGGGAGTTTTTGACTGTCTAAACGCCATAATGATCTCTTTGGGAATTTTATCGGGTCAGGTAGGACTCCAATTCCCCGAAGATTCGGAGATTAATCAAAAAAAAGAACCAGAAAGAGATCTATATGGTTAGTCTTAATGAATTTATCATCAAATGTACCATATTTTTAAATGGATTGTTATTAATCGGTGTTGGAAGGATCTTGGGGGCTCTCCATTCAAATATTGATCAAATTTTGTCTAATTTCTTGATATTTAGTGGATTATTGGTAATAATTTGTCTTTTTATTACAATAATTCACATCTGGAGGCATAAATCTGCGTAAAAGTTGCAGAATATGCGGCTGTCGTGTCCAATCTAGAGAGGCAATTTTATGTGGCGCTTGTGAGGATGACCTAATTTCGAAGAAATTAGTGAATAAACGAGTTAAAAAGAGAGATTATTGGGAGGAGACGTGGAATGAAGGTAACAGTTGATATAGATGGTGTTTTATCTGACGTAGTAGGTCACATTTTACCTATTTTAAACATAAAGTACGGCACAAATTACCAATATAAAGACATAAATCATTGGGATTTTCCTATAAACGGGATTTCTATTGGAGAACATTTAAAAGAATACTTCTTTAACCAAGAATTCTTACTCACAACTCCCGAAATTGAGGGCGCGCGAGAAGCGCTTATTAAAATCGCGAAGCACCATGAAATAACAATAGTTACTGGCCGTCCAGAATATACAAAAAGATATACATATTTGTGGTTGAACGATCGTTTTATGTATAATAATATAATCTTTACCAACAAGAAAACAATTCAATCCACTGGTTGTGATCTTCTCATTGATGATTATTTTAAGTATATAGATGATTTTTCTAATTCAGGTGGAAAAACTATTCAATTATTACAACCCTGGAATGAGAATTATATAGCGGAAGAAGTAAATTATGTGGCGACGAAGTGGAAGGAGATTCCGAAGATGATTGAGAGGATGGCATAGGATTATATTTATTTTTCTAATAGAAACCTTTAAATAATATAATAGATATTGTTATTTATGCCTTTTAAATCAAAAAGTAAAAGGAAGAAGTATAATAAAGACTGGAGAAGCAAGAATAAATTAAAACAAAAAGAGTATAGTGCAAAATGGAAAGCAAAATTAAAAGAATGGTATCTGAATTATAAAAAATCTTCTTCCTGTCCGATTTGCAAAGAATTTAGACCGTCCGTTCTAGAGGCTCATCATGTGTATCCGGAAAACAAGTCTTTTAGTATGCATGAAGGAGTAAAATCTGGTATATCTATTCGCAGACTGGAAATAGAAGCAACAAAATGTATAGTAATTTGTTGTAAATGTCATAGATTGCACCACACGAATTCTTTTAACGAGGAAGAGTTAAAAATTTGGAATAGTATAATTAAAGATTTTAATAAAAATAAAGGAACTCATTTCTTCGGTCAACCCATAAAATCTAAAAACGAAAAAGAGGTCAAGAAAAAGAAAGGCAATTTGCACATCAGATTATTGGACGAATAACTATAAATACTATCGAATCTATTTTAGCCGTATGTATAAAATGCTGGATACCATTAACTGCGAGAGCTGTTGTTATGAGCTTCGCTTGGTTATCGATGATGAGAACTTTTTAACAAACCCAAAGGACGCATTGGGAGAATTAGAATCTGTGGGCGCTGAATTCGAGTTTGCAGAGAGTTTCCACGCGGACGACCCCGAAGAGGATAGCTTTATTATAACCGGGACTCTTCGCACCACCGATATTTTCGAAACCCTAATGGAACTCGAAGATTGTGATTGGGTTCTTCCAACCGTGGGTTGCGCTTGCTGCGGTAAATCTCTAGATAAGACCGAATAAATCTTTTATTTTTTTTATAAATTTTTGAAATGTATTAAAATATACATCAATGTTTTTATCTATACATCATTTAGAATTCGAATGCGCTCGTATTTTTAAGTATTAGGGATAAATGTATGGCGACTTAGGAATTTGATTTAACTCGCGAGGAGAATAAAAAGGGTTGAATAGGTCATATAACTTTTATACCAATAGGCTTTGCAAAGAAAGTCGGTTCTGCAAATTAAGTTTCGCGCCTGCAAATAAAGTCATTATGATGTCAATGGAGAGATAAATCATGAGTGAAGCTGAAATGAAGGAAAAAATGGAGAAACTGGAAAATGAACTCTGTTATATATATATCCTAATTTTATTTGTGTTCATGTTTTTTATATTTCTTATTTTCACTTTCTAGGGTCCCTCATGCTTCCAAATCCAATATACACCAAAAATCCAAGAATCCAACGGCTCAAGTAAATGAACTATTGGCAAAAATTATTGCCTACAATCTCACGGTGGTAATCCATGAGATGTACGAAAATGGGATCAATCCAGACTTCCTGCAAATAAAGTCGGAGGCCTGCAAATTAAGTCCCTCTTTTTAGGGACTTTACATGCAAAGCCATACCAATAGAAAAGTTTAAATAGTTATAAAACATTATCTTGCTGCCCGGTAAGACGCGCCGAAAGTTCCGTAAACCCGTTCGCTGAGCTGATGGAAAGACGACTACATAAGGCGATTAGGCGCGGTCGGGCCTCACAACATAATCGTCAAATGACTGATTCCCATAAGGAATCAAAAATAAAAAAAAGAGTTGATTGAGAAATGAAAAACGATAGTATGTTCAGCGAGTTTCTGAGCAGATGGCCTCATGCGTATTTGAGGATCGTAACGAAAATAGGAACACGGCACGAGGGCTGGCTCCAAATGAGCAGTGTTAACGTAGATGACAATGGAGATAGCATTCTTCTGGAATGTGAGGGCACACTCTCGTTAGTAAGCATGAGAGATATAATTTCCATTGAACGGGATGTTAAAAACGACAAGATGAGGATGCCCGACCCAAATGAGCCAGCGTGCTCGGCTTCGCGAGACGAATAGATAACCTTAAATAGTATTGGAACTATAAGCAATGTGCTTGACGGGCGTAGAATATTAAGTCATATTCGGTCAATACGCTTGTCAAGTTTCCTACTTTTCTTCGTGTTTTTTTATAGAAAGATTTAAATAGGTTGGAGACATTAATTACTCCGATCGAATATGGATGAATCTATTTTAGATAATAAATTTATATACCGCAACAAAGAGTGGTTGAACTATCAGATCAATGTTTTGAAGAAAAGTAGACGCCAAGTTGCGAGAGAATGTGGGGTTTCTTCCAGCACCATTACTTATAGGTTTAATGAGGATTATAAAGAAAAAGCCAACGCAACCAGTAATAAATATTATTTAAATAATAAAGATAAAATGGACGTGTGGCGCAAGAATTATTTAAAGGATTACTATGAAATTAATGGTGACGCCCGGAGAAAATACGGCAGAGAGCGCATTAAGGACCTAAGAATCCAAGCTTTTAATCTTATAGGTGGGTGTTTTTGTGCCATATGTGGGGATACTAATCTAAATCATCTAACGATCGATCACATTAGTAATAATGGAAACATAGACAGAAAGAATGGATTAAGAAGCGGAAAAATTGCGCACCGCATAGTTAATGGAGAGTATAATGATTTAAAAAACCTAAGAGTATTATGCCATAATCATAATTTTTCCAGATTTAGGGAATATTTAGACCTTAAACCGGAAGAACAAAAACCTAAACAAAGATATCGAACCAAGCTTTGGAGATCCGCATTTGATTTCTTCGGTCCGTGTCACTGCGGAATTTCTGATTTAAAATTTCTTACCATTTCCCATATTCACAATGACGGAGCGGAACAAAGACGAAATGGAGAAAAATCGGGAGCAGAGTTGCTGGCGGAATTTCGAAAAATGGGTTGGCCCGAATTGCTCAAAAAAGATTTCTGTTTAGAATGTTGTAATTGCAATTTCGAACGCAACCGTATTTATATTTAATTCGTTTTTTTAAAATGTAACTTATCTACTGTTGGGACTTATTCTTTTTAATGCGTTTCGCCGGAAATTTTCCAAAAGAAAATATTACTTACGACAATAGTGTCTCTGACGCACTGAAAGTTGTCGTTCTTGCCGTAGTTCCCGGTACAGATTTACCCTTGAGGGACGGCGAAGGAAAAGTGGTTGCCACCTTTAAGGCAACCGAGGGGCTTATCCGCGGCGCAATTTCCTCTTTCGTTGGAGGCGTGTTTAATTGCAACCATGAGGCTATCCCCGATACGATGATTGGGGTTTATGACTCTGTAGTTTATGATAATGGATTTAAAGTTTCCGGTTCTATCTTGTGTCCAAAGTGGAAAGAAAGAATATTGTCTGGAAATTATTCTGGGGTCTCACTCGAAGGAATTATAGATGGCGAGATGACGAATCCTGATTCGATGAAGGTCCAAGCGGTCTCTTTTTTGTCTTTTGAAAAGAACAGCGCGGGCGGTGCGTGCCCTCTTGTTGATTCCGAAGGAAATCCTGTTTGCAAAGTAGAAGTCTTACAAAATGATGAGCGGGAACCCGAACCCATAGAAGCCTCAAAACCAATAATAATAATTAATAATAATGATTCTGTTAAAGGTGATTTAGAAATGCCTAAGAAAGAGCTGAAGGCTGAAATTGTTGCCGAAGAAAAGGTAGATGCTAAGATTGAGGCGGGTTCCGCCGAGATTAAGGCCGATATTCCCGAGGTAAAAGTTGAGGCCGAAGCCAAGATTAAAGCTGCACCCCTGGATGTCCCAATATTGGAAGTTCCCGGAGTGAAGGCTGAAGTTCCTATAGCGGCTCCTATTATTGAGCCCACGCTTGATTGGGGACTCGTAAAGAATACGCTTGGAATATCAAGTGTGGATGAATTTAATCAGATCAAGGAGTCTGCTGGCAGAGTCTCGTCTCTCGAAGAGAAGATTGACAAGATTCTCAAGGAGAATGTAGATCTTCGTTCCTATAAAGACGACCAGACCAAGAAAATGTTGCTTGAGCTATATCCGCCTGCAATCACTAATAACATTGCGGCTGCTTTTGCAGAATATACGAACGATCCAATTGCGTTTACTCAGAAATACTCCTCAGATGCCGTTAGATTTGCAGCTTCAAAAAATGTCAAACTCCAAGGTTCCGCTGCGGAGTCTGAATTAACAGAGGAAGCAAAACGTGATCTTGAGGTTAAAAACGCAGTGAACTATCTTAAGAGAAGAAATGGTTTTAGAGTTTAAGTGGTGATTATTAAATGGCGAATAGATATAACGTTGAAGCCGTAAAGAGCCGAACAAACTATATGGACCCTCGCGGCTCCGCTCCAGTTATTGTGTCTGCGATTCTTGAGCAGGGTGCAATAACCGTAACAGCAAAAAATACTGTCGGATACAAAGGTCAGAGACTGGGAATGCCTAGTATGACATTCGCAACTGAATTTGATATTGATGTCGTGAATAGAGGCGACCAGTTTATCCAGATCGCGACTGACGGAGAGGGAACTTCTTCTTACACCTACGAAGCATGTCAGGGAAAGCCGGTAGTTTCCAAGGTTTCCGGAACTGGAGGAGTAGCGGGAACTCTCTTGACCTATGGAAGTGCTCTGATGGCAGACCCCGCAAGTACAACCGCAGCCAATTCTATTACCAAAAGAGTTACTGGAAAGTATTATGCTGTTGAAGCGGTAAAGCTCTTTGGAATGGAATATCATCCGGTTAAGGTGCTTGTTTCTGGAGAAGCAAGTATTGCTCCTGGCGACTTCTTGACTTACGACGTAAGCGCCGATGAATGGGTAAAGGACGCAGACGGTACGATGGTGATGTCTTGTCACTATGCCACAGCCGACGACCTGTATGTTGGAGCGCTGTTTGGACCGAGATTTGCGGTATCTCAGGCTTGAATTTATTAAGGTGATTATACAATGCCACAACCTCCCAAAAATGATGTTTATTATCAGGATGCGGAAGTGATCTCTCAGCTTGTTAGAGATTTTATGCTTCCTGATCTACCCCTGTTGAATAGCATTCCCTTTACAATTGTGGATCAGAAAACCATAATTGCCAAGAGACAGTCTTATACTGTAGATACTGACCCCTCTAAGAAGGAAATTTCTCAAGGTGACACCGTTCTAGGCGCATGGCCCACCATCACGCTAACCTATGGTGATGCCGTCAATTTGAACACTTCCATGAGAAAGACTCGGGCGGAGTTCACCAATGACGATCTTGCCTTGGCAACCTTCCAACAGGATGTTATGAAGTGTTATACGTCCGCTGCTTGGACCATTGCTGACCAGATAAACGCCTCCCTAGTAACTGCAATGAAGGCTGGAAAACTTGCACAGACCACTAAGTTTGATGCCGATGTTGCCGCTTGGAGTGGGAACGCAGATCCTATCGGAGATATTCGAAATATTGCTCGCGATATTTCCGTTAATAAGGGTTATGAACTCGACACCGTAATTGTTAATGTAGAAAATTACGACGAAATGTGGAACCACATAGAAACCAGCGATCAAGATTTGGATTACTTGAGGTCTCAGATCCCGGAGAGGGGATTCTACAAGAGAATTGCCTACCTTAAAACCCCCGGAGTATGGGTAGTTGGAGTTGCTGACGATACGGGGCTCACGACTGGACAGATTCTTGGTCTTGGCAAGTATCAGGGTAACCCTTGTGTAGAGAATCTTGCGTATTATGATCCTCAGTTCGGAAACAGACAAGTGGCCGATGGGGACATACAAGGACTAAGTTCCGCCAATCTTCCTCTGAATGTGAATCCATATTCCATGCCGGATAATAGAACCAGCATGGTAGAGATGTGGATCGATTCCGTGCCTAATGTAGCAAATGGATATGGAGTATTTTATAAGAGTTCTGGAATTTAAGAACTCTTGTTTCTTTTTTGGAGGAATTTATGATAGGAAGACCAAAATCCGCCGATGATAAAATCGGAGATAAAATCGGAGATAAAATCGGAGATAAAATTGAGGATAAGTTAGATTCCACTGAAGTTAAAACGAAGTCTGTTATTTCAAATAGTAAAAATGCCGGACTCAATGTTCACAGAATTGAAGGTTTTATTTCTGACGTAAAAAAGATTGTTGAGAATTTACCATTAGGCGAAATCCCCGTAGAATTTACATTTGAGAGTACGAGTGTTCGAATCATGGGAAAGGCAGTTTTTTTGCTTGTGACCAAAAGGGATGCATCTTCAAAACTCAAGTGTAAGGTTATAGATGCTATGGGAATTGAGAAACTTAATGATTCTTTGAAATCCATAGAATTAACAAACCTTGTTGATATGTTTATAATTCCCGCACAGATTAACAAGAGAACTCAGATCCAACAGTACCTTGCGATTCTTGTAGGAGAATAACACGAACCCGAATAGATTAGAAACATTGACTTTCATTGATAAAAATTGGAATTCGCTTCCAAAAAGAGGCTGTCCTTTCATGAAAGTTTAAATTCTTCTGATCTATTTTAATTATAAAGGATGATTATAAATGACGGTGGCCACGGTAGATAATTATGTGTCGGCGTATTGGACCGGACTAGAGACTTCGTTGAATGCCGTAAGCCCTTCTCTGTATACCGATTTGACTGCCAACGCCGCAGTTGTACTTGAAACGTTTGACCATTCTTTCCTTACATTAAGTCAAATAAACCAAGCTCAAGCCTTATTAGTGTGTATAAACGCCTCAGAATTTTTATCTATAGGCGGAAATAGTAATGATAAATACTATAGTTCGTGGAAAGTATACGATCGTTCGCTTAAGAAAGACATTGGTATGGACCCTTTTACTGGAGCCTTTTGTCGTCTTTTAAAAATAACTTTCAAGGAATATACCAGTAAAACCTCCGCCGCAAGAAGCGCGATTTATTCTAAAGTACGCAGTAATTCTATATATATAGCCGGAAACCTTGACCAAAGAGGAAAAGTGTTTACCGATTACGATTTAGAAGACAAAGTATCCGACAGAAAAGCTTACCCCCTCGACAATCGTTATCTCTAATTTTTTTTGTTTTTAAAATTTTCATTTTACTAAAAATAATACACTTATTTTATTTAATTCATTTTTTTAAATTTTGTATTTAATATTGACATTATAAATTAATTATCATGAAGAAAGCCCTCATTGTTGGTATTAATAATTATCCCCAATCCCCACTTCGTGGATGTGTTAACGACGCGAACGATTGGAATAGTACTTTACGGGATAAAGGTTTTACAAATTTAGTTCTCCTTGATTCTATGGCAACAAAATCTAATATTCTATCTGGCTTAAATTGGCTTGTTTCTGGCGCGATGCCTAGGTCTGGCGCGGCACTTGGGGATTCTTTAGTATTTTGTTATTCTGGTCATGGCTCCAAATTTAGCGATGAAAATGGGGATGAGACGGATTTATATGACGAAATCCTTTGTCCAATAGATTTCTTTAGTGGACAATATATTTCCGACGATGATTTAAGATCTATTTTCTTAACTCTTCCGATTGGTGTTTCTTTAGATGTTTTTCTGGATTCCTGCTATTCCGGTACAGCCACCAGAAGCGATAATTTAAAACCGAATAAATTTACTTCTCGCTGTATTCCCGGACCAATCACCAATGGCGCTTTATCTCAAAGAATTGTTACCCTTGTTCCTAACCTGAATCATTGTCTATGGGCAGGGTGTAAAGATAATCAAACTTCCGCCGAGGGAGTTGTTGGTGGAGTCTATAGAGGTTTATTTACTTATTATGCTGCCCGAAAAATACGCGCGGGCGGAATTCGTTCTGATCTGATTTCAAGTATACAATCTTCTGTAACAAGTAAAAATCCCTCTCAAACTCCCCAATTAGAATGTACGCAAACTGAAAGTTTGCATCAACCTTTCTTGTGAGGTTTTCATGGATGACGAATTTCTATACAAAGAGTTGCAAATTATTTCAAGTAATCAAGGTCGAATAGAGTCTATAGTTACGGGTTTGAAAGAAAATATGGATAAAATGTGTGTTTGGAAAGATGATGTTCTCCCCACTCTTCAAACCTGTAAAGATTATATGGAAGCTAGAGCGGACTTGCCAGACAAAATATTAAATCAAGAAAAGGAAATTGAAAGATTAAAAGAAGATTTAAAAACAGAAAAAGCTGCAAATGTTGAATCGCGAAAGAAAACCGACTTTTTAATGGTTTGGTTTTGGAAAATTTCTGGAGCGGTTCTATTAATTGGAATTATAAACGTTTTACTGGTTGCTTTGGGGCGGTTTATAGATGTTGAATATGTTCTAAAGTAGGGTGATATATATGGATCTATGCCTAACGGTTACTTTTATTTTGTCGGCGCTCGCAATTTTGCTTGTTATTTGGGCTTTTTTTACTGGAAAAAAACTTTATTATGTACATATAATAAAAATTTTTATAATATTTATTATTTTGTTATCTTCTCTTTCTCAGGGAGAAGAGGAAAACGATCCCGATGATGATTTTACTATTACTGACGACAAACCAGTTATATTATCAAAAGGAATTATAGATGGAACAAAGATTTTAGAAGATAATGCTAAAAAAGCGATAGACTACACTTTTGAAGATGATGCGTGGAGACAATCGGCATATTGGTTTTTGCGCGGAAGCATAAATCTTACAAATCAGACGAATTTAACTGCGTGATATTTATTTAATTCATAATTTTAAAAACTTGACCCAAAACTATTTATACCCACAAGTCTTTAAGACTTTTTATGGAAATAGATTCTAAGGCCGTAGAAAGTTTTCCGTATTTTATGGAAAATGTTTTTAGTGAATATTATATACATAAATATGGAAAATGGGTTTCGGGAGATTTCATAAATAGTGTTGCGTTTTTGATGCAACAAAAAGATATTTTAGTTCTTTCTCTCCCGCGAGCGCATGGTAAAACGACACTTTCAATGGGATATTTAGCCTGGATGGTGTATAAACTTAAAGAAAAGGAAGAAAGTTATATTTCTTATGGTGGTAACAATATCTTTAACCATAACGAAATAATCGAGATGTTGCGGCATCTTGGGTTTGAAGTCGTGGGATTTCTCGGAGAAGAAATATTTGATGAAGCAACGGGAAAGACAAAGCGTGGGCCTACGTATATTATTTGTTCTAATGAGGCGGGTGCAATTAGAATTGATTTTGGGAGAGCAATTAACCGAAGATATGATCTAATCTTGGATGACGACACGGAAAATTATTCATTGAAAGACTCAGTTCAAAAGAAAAGATGGGAAAATTCTCAGGTTATAATTTTGGGATCGGAGTTTTCTATTAAGGGCGAAGATAGAGAGATGATGTTGAAATTTCCAGCCCTTAACGGGAAAGAACAACCTATTTGGCCCGAAATGTGGTCTAGAGATAGGCTGTTCAAAACAAAACAAATGTGCGGGCGAGATAGTTTTTACCGGGAGTTTATGTGAGCGGAGATATAAAACGGATGAAGGTTTTATGAGGTGATTTAAATGAAAGAAGAATTGTCCTATAAAGATTGGAAAAATAGAGAAATTAAGATATTCGAGCAAGAGAACTTTTTGACCCAAGAATGGGAAGATACGGATATTGAAGAAAAATTATTTCAACTTCTTTTGTTCGCGAACAACTCCGAAAGGAATAACTTTGCAACAAAACATCAGCTAGAATTAAGAATCAAAAAGGATGAAGACCTTATCGCGAAGCAGCAAAAACAAATTAATATGCTGATTCGAGAACTTCATCCAGGCGTGGATCACATTAAGGAACTTTTGGGTTTAGAAGGTTAATAAAATATGGGAAGTTACGTATAGTAAAAACCCGTCAATTGAAGACGAGTTAACTTTGTTTTCGGTGTTTCGAACGCTTGGAGAGGCAAAATATTTACAAGTAGAGGTTAGGGACGATTTTACCGGACAAGATAAGTGGATTTATGAGGACAGCACCAAGAAATTACCACTTTGTTTTGGAAATTATATCGTTACGGATGGGATAGAGCAGTATCGCATTCCTATATCTCACGAAGAACGTTATTCCGAGGGGAGAATCAGGACTTATAATCAAATTGTAAATTTTAAAGATAGAGTTTATGCTTGGAAGAATTTTATAGATAAGGTTTACTTACGGTTGGTTACTAGGTCTAAAGAAGTTTCTTTGATGGGAAATGTTGTCTGGGGAGATGGCGAGTTTTTCAAAAATCGTCGAAAAATTCAAGGCGAAATTGACGATAAAATAGCCCTAGATCTTGTATGTAGTGTTCCTCCAATTAATTCCGTTTTGGATTTTATAAAGAACGTGAGGAGAACGGAGAATATATTTTGGATAGATAATTTTAGTATAGAGGTTGAAAACGAAAAAGATAGAAAGTGGAATGATGAGACTTTTACCTGGGAAATTGATGGATTTACTTGGAATCCATTAACTAAAGATTGGGAAAAGATTTAAGTTTGATGAAAAGAAATTAGATAAGATTTATTTTTTTAATTATCTTTTTAGTATGGTGATCTTTCATGGTTAGCGGAGCAGATAATACAAAACCTTATAAAGATAAGGTATGGCTTGACGAGCAGATAAATGTACTGGGGAAGACGCAGGCTCAGGTGGCGAGAGAATGTGGGGTGACGCCTTCGACAATTGGGAGGGTAATAAAAGATAATAATATAAAAAACATAAACATAAAAGAGTATACAA
>Ga0265294_10004300_pt1 | contig 17861 bp, 22 predicted proteins | sample MunlanPumphouse3_FD_192504 | JGI IMG/M metagenome (GOLD analysis project Ga0265294, IMG submission 192504) | Groundwater microbial communities from a municipal landfill in Southern Ontario, Canada - Pumphouse #3 | ecosystem: Environmental > Aquatic > Deep subsurface > Groundwater | place...
AAACAAAAAGCATCAACTTTCTTAAGAGTAAGAAGTTGTTTTTTGTTTGTTTTAATATTTAAAGGATTATATCTAATTAATATCTTAATGTAATCAGGATTTATTTCTTTGATTTTTTTTAAGTCTTTGTATTCTAACTCTAAAACTTTTTTACCGCTTTTTTCTATTGGCAGACAAAAAGTAATCTTTTTTTCTTTAGCGAATTTAATTATTTCTTCTCCGTATTTTTCATCAACTAAGATGCCTAAGTCTTTTTTCTTTGGATAATTATTGTAAACTTTTAGAAACCCATCAAAAATGATTTGTTTTAATTCTTGAACTTTCTTTTTATCAGGCTTGTTTAAAAGCTTAATAAAAGAAGAACGATGATCAAATGGTAAAATATATAATTTCATACTTATAATATATCTTTTTATTGCAATTCTTTCAACACTTGCTATAATTTAATTATGAAGATATCTTTTTTAGGAGCTGCAGGAGAGGTCACAGGTTCCTCTATACTTATAGAATCAAAGGAGGCAAATTTTTTAGTTGATTTTGGAATGTTTCAAGGATTGAATTCTTATGAGAAGAATATGAAAGATTTTAATTTTGATCCTAAAAAAATAGACTTTGTTTTATTAACTCATGCTCATTTAGATCATTCCGGAAGATTACCCAAATTATATAAAGAAGGTTTTTCGGGGAAAGTTTTTTCAACTAAGGCAACAAAAGATTTGGCGGAAATAATTCTTTATGATTCTGTTCGTATTTTTGAAAAAGACAAAAGAATAGGATTATATAGATATGAAGACGTTTTGGGTTTAATGAGGCTATTTAATTGTTTTAACTATGGAAAAGAGTTTGATTTTAAAAACATTAAAATTAAATTAAGAGATGCAGGACATATTTTAGGTTCAACTATTTTTGAAGTTTTTGTCGAGGGAAAGAAATTAGTTTTTTCAGGAGATTTAGGAAATGATAACGCTCCTATTGTCAAAGACACTGAGTTTATTGATTCTGCTGACATTGTTTTTGTAGAATCTACTTATGGAGGATTAATTCATAAAAAAAGAGAAGAGGGAGTAGAGAAGCTTTTACTAATTATAAAAGAAGTTATCCAAAGGAAAGCAGTTCTTTTGATTCCTAGTTTTAGTATAGAAAGAACCCAAGAATTATTATTTGAAATTAATAATTTTGTTGAAAATAAATACATTTCAGACATTAATATTTTTTTAGATAGCCCTCTTGCCATCAAAGCAACAAAAATATATAAAGAGTATAAAAATATTTTTGACAAAGAGTCTGTGAGGTTAATTAGTGAAGGAGACGATATTTTTAATTTTGAGGGCTTTAAAGAAACGGAAAATATTAAAGATTCTATAAAAATATTAAGAGCTTCTTTGCCTAAAATAATTATTGCTGGTTCTGGAATGTGTTCTGGTGGAAGAATGCCTTTTTATATAAAACAGTATAGTAAGGACAAAAATAATGTCATTCTTCTAAACTCTTATCAGGCCGAAGGAACGGTTGGAAGAAAGATAGAAAACAAAGAAGATATTTTTATTAATGAAGTTCGGGTTCCTATTCTAGCTGAAGTTGAAAAGATTGATTCTTTCTCTTCTCACGCTGATTCAGTAAAAATTAAAAAATGGGTTTTGAATATGAAACCTAAAAGAATTTTTATTAATCACGGAGAAATTGAAAGAGCCTTAGCGTTAAAAGAAGAGTTAAAAGATTTTTCAGAAGTTAATCTTGCTGAGCTTGAAAAATCTTATTTGCTTTGATATAATAGAGAAAGAGAAAAGTTAAATTTAAGAAATATGAAAAAAACAATAATCATTTCATCAGTAATACTTTCAGTTGCTTTAATGGCTTCTGTATTAATTTATTCAAACAATCTTTTTAAGATTCAAAATTTGGACAACACTCTTTCAACCACAGGTTCAGCCACAAAAGTTGTTGATTCAGATTTAGCAAAATTGACTTCTAATTTTTCAAGAGTTGTTTTTGAAGATAAATTAAAAGAAGGATACACTTTAATGGCCCAAGACGAAGCAAAAGTTGTTGAATTTTTAAAAAATAATAATATAACCGAAGAAGAATATATTCTTTCTCCAATTAGAATGTATGAAGAGTATAATTATAATAAAAGCTCTTACGAAGAGAAACAATATAATTTGACTCAAGAAGTGATTATTACTTCAACTGATATTGAAAAGGTAAAAAGCTTGTCACAAAAAGCAAACGATCTTATTAAGTTAGATGTTATTTATCAAACTAATTCACCAGAATATTATTATACAAAACTTCCAGAAGAAAGAATTAATCTTTTACCAGAAGCAGTAAAAGATGCTCAAAAAAGAGCCGAAGCCATTGCCGCTAGTACTGATAGAAAAGTAGGAACTCTTAAGAGCGCGGACATGGGGGTAGTACAAGTTATGCAACCAGATTCAACTAATATTTCAAGCTATGGTACTTATGATACCTCAACAGTTAAGAAAGAAATCATGATTACCGTTAAAGCTAACTTTGTATTAAAATAAGATAACTAATAAATTAAGACACTTTTTTAAGTGTTTTAATTTTTGCAAAAAAGACTTGAATTTATTTTTATATCTAGTATACTTTTGAAGTATTATTAAATATAAATTTTAGACATGACACCAATAAAAAAAGAACCAGATATAATTCTTTTTGTAAACGATATTCCAGATGATCCAGAGGTTATGAGAAAGGATCTTAATGAATACGGAAAGAAAAATAAAAAGAGTTTTAGGTTAGCAATTATTCGTGACACAAGAAGAATTGAAATTGGAGAAGCTAAAGAGTATGCGAGTGATATAATTTATTTATCTTGTGATTTCTCAGATCCAATAAAAATTCAAAAAGCATTACTTCCTTATCAAAATGAAATTTTGGCAGTTACTTGCCGCAGTGAAATAAATATTGATTCATTCTCAAAGCTAGTGCCGAATGTTCCTTATTTAAGAACTCCAACCTCAGAATCACTTGATTGGGCAATTCAGAAAACAATGATGAGAAAAAGATTTAATGCTTATGATAAAAAAATTACGCCAAAATTTTCTATTGTTAAAAATTTTTCTAAAGAAACTATTAAAAATGTAAAAGAAAAAGTAGGCTTTCCACTTGTCGTAAAACCATCGGGTTTAGCTTCAAGTCTTTTGATCTCTGTTTGTTACTACGAAGAAGAGTTGGAACAAACTTTAGAAGAATCTTTTAAAGTGATTAGAAAGATATACAAAGAAAATGATCGAAAGAAAGAGCCCGAACTTTTAGTAGAGCAGTTTATGGAAGGAGAGATGTTTTCAATCGATGGCTACGTAAGCTCTAAGGGAAAAGTATATTTTTGTCCATTAGTAAAAGTTAAAACAGGGAAACAAATTGGTTTTGATGATTTTTTTGGTTATCAAAGAATCTTACCTGCGAATATTAAAAAAAGTTCTAGCGAAAAAGCGCAAGAAGTAGCAAAAAAAGGAGTTCACGCTTTAGGATTAAGAAGCGTAACTGTTCACATAGAGCTTATGAGGCTTGAAGATGGTTGGAAGGTTATAGAGATTGGTCCAAGAATGGGTGGATATAGGCATCTTATGTATCAATTGTCTTATGGAATTAATCACGCGCTTAATGATATTTTAATCAGAATCCCACAAAAACCAATTATTCCAAGAAAGGTAAAAGGGCACACAGCAGTTTTTCTTTTTTATGCTAAAAAAGAAGGAAGATTGAAAGCAATTAAAGGGGTCAAAAAAGTGCAAGAATTAGAATCTTTTAAAGAAATTAAAATTAGTAAAAAAATAGGAGATGTTTGTAAGTTCGCTAAAAATGGAGGAAAATTTGTTTGCAATCTTGTTTTGTTTAATCAAGATAGATCTAAACTATTAGCTGACATTAGAAGAATGGAAAAAACCTTAAAAATAATTACTTAGAAAATCTTCTATAAAATAAATTTTTATGCTAATATAGGAATATGATATTAGAAAATATTGAAATTAATTTACCAGAAGGGGAACTTATTAAAAAAATAAATAGTGGGAAAGTCTTAAATATTAAAATGGGATTTGATCCTACTTCTCCAGATTTACATTTAGGACACGCGGTCGCTATTCGCAAATTAAAAGAGTTCCAAGATTTAGGGCATAAAATTATAATCATTATCGGTGATTATACGGCTTTAATAGGAGATCCTTCTGGCAAAGATAAAACAAGACCAACACTATCAGCGGAGGAAATAGAAAAAAACTCAAAAACATATATCAATCAATTGGGAAAGATTTTAGATATTGAAAAAATAGAGGTTAGAAGAAACTCTGAGTGGCTTTCTGTTATGGATTTTAATGAGTTTATTTCTCTTCTTTCTAAATACACAGTACAACAAATAATGGAAAGGAATGACTTTCATGATCGTTTTGAAAAAGGAGTTCCTATTTCTTTACACGAGATTATTTATCCTTTAATCCAAGGGTACGATTCTGTTAAAATAAAGGCTGATGTTGAAATCGGAGGACAAGATCAATTATTTAATCTTTTAATTGGAAGATATTTGCAAGAAAAATATGGACAAGAACCTCAGGTCGCTGTTTGCGTGCCTCTCTTGAGAGGTCTTGATGGGGTTCAAAAAATGAGTAAATCTTTAAAAAACTACATTGGATTGACCGATAGCTCTAATGATATTTATGGAAAAACAATGTCTATTAAAGATGATCTTATTGAAGAGTATTTAAAACTAGCGACTTCTTTCTCTGAAGAAGAAAAACAAAATTGTTTTAATTTGTTAAAAAAAGGTGAGAATCCAATTAACATTAAAAAGAAAATTGCTTTTAATATAACTGAAACATATACTTCTAAAGAAGAAGCTGAGAAAGCCCAAAAAGATTTTGAAAATAAGTTTCAAAAAAGAAAGTTGGAAGACATTGATTATATAGAGGTTGAAATAAGTTCTGAAAAGAATCTAGTAGAGTTAATTGCCAATCTTCTCAAAAAATCAAAAAGCGAAGTAAGAAAATTGTTTGAAGCAGGAGCCGTCTCTATTGATGGAGAAAAAATATTTGATATTAATTTAGAAATAAAAACCATAAAAAAAGAAACCATTCTTAAAGTTGGAAAATTAAATTATTTTAAATTTAAATAATATGAAAAAGAAAAACCTTATCCTTTTATTATTAGCTTTAATATTTCTTCCTTTATTAAAAGCAAGCGCTTTTTCCTTAAATTATGAACCGCCAAAGGAAGTCAATTTGGGAGAAACTTTTAAAGTAGAAATTAGTTTAGATAACAAAGATTTAATTATTAAAGCCATTGAAGGAGTTCTTTCGTTTGATTCTAACTCTTTTGAGTTTTTAGGCTTCAACTCTTCTTTTGATAAATGGATCAAAGAGCCTTTTTTATACGAAGAAAATCAGATTTATTTTAGTGGAGTTTTTGATTCCCTTTTAGACAATAGTATCTTTAGTTTAGTTTTTAAGAAAAACAATAATGCTGATTTTAATTTAGACTTGAACTCTGGAACGATTCTTGCCGAAGATGAGCTTTATTCTTTAGAAGGAATTAACTCTTTTAGCGAAAGTCTTTTTAATATTGAATCATCAACTCATCCCGATTCAGATGTTTTTTATAATGAAAGTAAAGTTAGACTTAATTGGACGGTTCCTAAAGATGCTTCAAAAATTAAGATATTAATAGACGAGAACGAATTCTCTTATCCTTCGGTAGAGTATACCGAGCCAATAATAAATGAGAAGGAGATTGAGCTTGATGATGGAATTTTTTATTTTCATATAAGGTGTTTTAATAAAGATGGTTGGAGCGAAATTGAAAATAAAAGAATAATGATTGATACAAAAAAACCAGAAGATCTTAATTTTTCTATACAAAAAAACATTATAGAATTTGAAAAAAACGATGACTTATCTTATGAAATATATATTCCTTCAACTGATGAGAAATATTTAACTTCTGAAAGTTTTGATTTTTCTTTTTTAGAAGCGGGAACTTATAAAGTTATTTTAAGAGCTTACGATAAAGCTAAAAATTATATTGAAAAAGAAATTTCATTTAAAGTAGAAGGGGTTTCTTCTCCACAATTTTCGGGAGCTGTTTTAGAAAAAAATAATGTTTATATTTTTGGATATATTGAATCGGAAGATACGAAAGTGATAACCTCTATTAATGGAGAAGATTTTTTTAAACAAGAAGTTTTAGAAACTTCTTCTGATGGTCAGTTCGTTTACTATTTAGAGGATTTAAAACCAGGCTTATATGATTTAAATTTGATTGCAATTAAGGACAATAATTTAAGCAAAGAAAACAAAAAGATCATTTTAATTGTTGATAGTAAATTAGATTTTAAGATAATGGCCGAGATAATTGTTGGTTACGGAATAACAATTTTAGCATTATTATTGTTATATATTATTAGTAAAAAAGATAAGAAGAATAAAAAAATAAAAAATAAAAAACATGAACTTAAACGAATACCAAGAAAAAGCTAGAGCTACAGCGATTTATCCAAACGTAGGTAGTAATTTTATTTATCCAACACTAGGACTTGCTGGAGAGACAGGAGAAGTGGCAGAAAAGATAAAAAAAGTTATTAGAGATAATGATGGTGTGGTTACCGAAGAGAAAAGAGAAGAAATCAAAAAAGAATTAGGTGATGTTCTTTGGTATATTGCCAATTTATCAAAAGAGCTTGGTTTAACTCTTGAGGATGTTGCTGAAGGCAATCTTGCTAAACTTTATTCAAGATTAGAAAGAGATAAGGTTCATGGAGATGGAGACAATAGATAAAATAAATATTATTAATTCTCTAGGCGAAACAGAGCCATTTTCTTCAGAAAAAGTTTATCAGTCTATGTTAAGAGCCGGAGCGAGCGAAATTATTGCTCAAAAAATTACTGATATTATTAGAAAAAAAGTTCGTCCGAATATTTCCACCTTTGAAATTTACAAAATAGCTAAGAAATATTTAGAGAAAGAAAAAGAAGTCTCTTCCTTAAGGTTTGATTTAAAGTACGCCATTAAAAGATTAGGACCAGAAGGTTTTGTTTTTGAAAAATTCATTAAAGAAATTCTTCAAAAATTAGGCTACGAAGTAACTAATAATAGAATCATACAAGGGAAATGTATTTCTTATGAAATTGATTTTCTTGTTAAAACAAAAACAACAAAACATTTAGGAGAGTGTAAATACAGAAATGGAACAGGGGAAAGAATTGATGTTAATGTTTTGCTTAAAAGTTTTGCGGTTCTTGATGATATCAAAAGTAATAATTTAAATTGTGAGATCAAGACAATGGTAGTTACTAACGAAAAATTTACGGAAAAAGCTATTCGTTATGCTAAGTGTAAAAATATTAAAATACTTGGTTGGAATTATCCAGAGAAGGAGGGTCTAGAAACTATTATTAGTAATAACAATTTGTATCCAATAACAATTTTGCCTTCTTTTAATAAAAACTATCTCCAGCTTTTTGCTGAAGAAAATGTTTTATTAATTAATAACTTGACTGAAGAAAAAATTAAAACATTAGAAAGTAAAGTTAATAGAAACTATTTAAAAAAACTGAAAGAAGAAATTAGCTTAATTATTAATTGACTTTTGCTTTTTTAAAAGTTAGAGTGTTTCTATAATAATAATTAAAGATTTATGTCATTACATATAGGTATTGTTGGATTTCCAAATGTAGGAAAATCTACTTTATTCAAAGCGATTACCAAAAAACAGGTTGATTGTGCTAATTATCCATTCTGTACGATTGATCCTAACGTTGGAGTAGTAACTGTTCCGGATAGAAGAGTAGATCTTTTGGCTGATTTAATGAATTCAAAAAAAAGAATCTATACGACAATAGAGTTTGTTGATATTGCTGGACTCGTTGAAGGAGCAAACAAGGGGGAAGGGTTAGGAAATCAATTTTTAGCTAACATTAGGGAAGTGGATGCGATTCTTTATGTCTTAAGATGCTTCAATGATAATAACGTTTTGAATGTAAGGCCTAAAATAGATCCAATTTCAGACAAAGAGATTCTAGATATGGAAATGGCTTTAAAGGATTTGATGACAATTGAAAAAAGAATCGAAACAGTGAACAAAAAGATGAAATCTTTAGTTAAAAAAGAAGACGAAAAAGAAGCAGAATTATTAAATAAAATAAAAGGGATTTTAGAACAAGGAAAAGTCTTAATTGATTACGATTTTAAAGAGGAGGAAGATAATTTATTGAAACAATATCAATTATTAACTTATAAAAAAAGAGTTTATCTTTTAAACGGAAATGAAGAAGATGTTTCTCTAGAAATGAAAAAAGAGTTTGAAAAAAATAATTGGGAATATATTATTATTAATATAAAAGAAGAAATAGATGCTGAAGGATTAAGTGAAGAAGAGAGGAAAGAACTTCAGATAAAAGATTCTAAATTAGATTATTTGATTGAAGAATGTTATAAAGTTTTAGGATTAATTACTTTTTTGACCACAGGAGAAGACGAGACTAGGGCATGGACTCTTAAAAATGGAAGTTTAGCTCCTGATGCAGGAGGAGTAATTCATACTGACTTTAAAGATAGTTTTATAAAAGCAGATGTTATTAATTGGGAGGAGCTTTACAATTCTAAAACATACGGAGAAGCAAGATTAAAAGGTCTTATTAGAACAGAAGGGAAAGAATATGTAGTTAAAGACGGAGACGTCATTGAAATTAAAAGCAATGCTTAAATATGATTTATGTATTATAGGAGGGGGTCCAGCGGGCATAATGGCCGCTATCGCTTCAGGAGAAAGAAATAAGAAAGTAGTTCTTATTGAAAAGAACGAAGACATTGGAAAAAAACTACTTTTAACTGGAGGGGGAAGATGTAATCTTACATCTAAAGGACTAACAAAAAAAGAATTTGTTTCTAAATTTGGAAAACAAGGGGATTTTTTATTATCTTCAATGTCTTTATTTGGACCAGAGGAGCTTATAGATTTTTTTGAAAAAAGAGGTTTTTCTTTAAAAGTAGAAGAGGGTAAGGTTTATCCAAAGTCAGAAAATTCAAAAGACGTTTTAAACTTTTTTAAAAGTGAACTTAAGAAAAATAAAGTAACCGTAATTACAAATAAAGAAGTTTCTGATTTTCTTTTTAAGAATAAAAAAATAGAAAAAGTTTTATTAACAGATAATGAAGAAATTTTTGCTGATAATTTTTTAATTGCTACCGGAGGAAAATCTTATCCAAACAATGTTTCTAGCTTTAACGGATACGCTTTTTCTAAAAAAATGGGACACAAGGTAAGCGTTTTAAGTCCTGCCTTAACACCAATAGAAGTAAGAGAGAAGTGGATTAGTGTTTTGAAAGGAGTAACTTTAAAAGATGTAGGAGTTAAATTAAACAATGAAAAAGAAATTAGAGGAGATGTTCTTTGTACTCATTTTGGATTGAGCGGTCCACTCATTTTAAACTTAAGTCAAAAAGTAAAATCAAAAGATAAAATATTTTTAGATCTTTTTCCAAAAAAGAGGTCTGAAGATTTAGAGAAAGAACTTTTGGAATTGTTTGATGAAAACATTAAAAAAACAATCAACAATGTTTTGATAGGAAGACTTCCTTTAAAATTAGCGCCAGTTATTATTAATTTTTCAGGAATAGATAGAAATGAGATTTGTCGAAATATTAATAAAGAACAAAGAAAAAAATTAGTTAAGAATATAAAAAATATTGAGTTTAATGTTGTTGGTCTTTTAGGTTTTGAAAAAGCAATGGTAACTAAGGGAGGAATACTTTTAAAAGAAATCGATGCCAAAACATTAAAATCAAAATTAGTCGCAAATTTATATTTTGCCGGAGAAATAATTGATTTAAACGGTGAGTCTGGAGGTTTTAACCTTCAAATGTGTTTTACTACAGGTTATGCTGTTGCACAAAGTATTTAGTTTTAGTATTATTTAGTTAATGGAAAATAAAAATAGAAAAAAAATAGGTTTGGCTTTAGGTTCCGGAGGAGCGAAAGGTTATGCTCATCTAGGAGTTATTAAAGTTCTTGAAAAAAACAAGATTCCTATTGATTACATCTCTGGTTCTTCTGCCGGAGCTATTGTTGGTGCTTTGTATTCCTTGTATCAAAACATAGACGAAGTCGAAAAAATTATTACTGATTTTAATAAAATAAAATCACTCGTTGATATTTCTTTCAAAGGGGGAATTTTTAAAGGCAAAAAAGTTGCTAATTTTTTAGATAATATTTTTAAAGATAAAGAAATTCAAGATTTAGATATTCCTTTATGTATCGTTGCAACTGATTATAAAACAGGAGAACAAGTAAGAATTAGAAAAGGAAACGTAGCTCTTGCTTTAAGGGCAAGCATGACAATTCCTTTTATGTTTGAACTTGTTAAATATAAAAAAAGAGAACTAGCTGACGGAGGGTTATCTTCTCCAGTTCCGGTTGCTGTTTTGAGAGATATGGGAGCAGATATTATTATTGGAGTTAGGATTGAAGATAAAATTGGGCAAGGCAAAAAAAATATTTATGCCATGGCTGAGAGATCTGTTTCTATTCTTCAACATAATTTATCAAATTGGGAACTTAAAGACGCTGATATTCTAATTGATCCTTATTTTGAAGATTATGGGATTTTAGGATTCTATAAAATATTTCAAGGAAAAGTTGAGGAAACAATTAAAGAAGGAGAAAGGGCGGCAGAGGTGAATATGGCTGAAATCAAAAGCGCCATAAGAGGAGGAAAAGATATCCCAGGAATTTATAAATTATAGTTTTCTTTTAATTTTTTAATTCTATTATAAGATTCATTTATTTGAGCTTCTTCTATTTCTCCAGTTAAAACAGCTTCCTTTATTATTTTAACTGCTTTTTCGGCGATATTTTCGTCATACTCTTTATTATTGTTTGAAAATATTAACAAATCACATCCTGCATTAATAGCTTTAATAAGACTTTCTTCAAAACCGAAATTATCAGCGATGGCTCCCATTTGCATATCGTCTGAAACAATAACGCCATCATATTTTAATTCACCTCTTAAAATATCTTTAAGGAAGATTAAAGACAAGGTGGCTGGATTTTCCGAGTCAATATTTTTATTTATAATGTGAGCAGTCATAATCATGTCTAGCTTGTTTTCTTCTATTAGTTTTTTATAAGGTAAAAGCTCAATCTCTTTATTGTAAGTATTTGTTACATCAGTTAGTCCTAAATGACTGTCGCTTTCAGAACTACCGTGCCCAGGGAAATGCTTAATTGCAGTCATAATATTATTTTCATGCATGGCATCAATAAAAGAACTTGCGTGAGTATAAACTTCTTCAGGGTCTTTTGAGAAAGATCTTTCCAAATATCCGATAACAGGGTTATCTTCGTTTATATTAACATCAACAACAGGGGCAAAGTTAACGTTAAAGCCTAGTTCTTTAAGCTCTTCTCCTAAGATTAAACCTTGGTTGAAAGTTTCTGATACTTCTCCTTGCCCCATTTCTAAGGCACTTTTTATATTTGTGAAGCCATATTTTGTTTTTAATCTGTTGACGTAACCGCCTTCAGCATCAACGGCGATTAATAGGTTTTCATTCGTAAGTTTTTTTATATCAGAAATGAGTTTTTTTACTTGGTCTTTACTTTCTATATTCCTTATCGGACTTGAAGAAGGAACATCGTAATCAAAAAGAATTATTCCTCCGAGATTGTATTTATTAATGTCGTTAATGATTTTTGAAGAAGAATCTACTTCTAAACCTCTAAAACCTAAAACAAGCATTTCTCCTATTTTTTCATCTAAAGAAGGAGCCTTTTTTTCTTTATTTAGTATAAAAATAGAGGCGATTAGAATTATTAATAAAAGAAGTAGTATTTGTTTTTTCATAATATTGAATATTATATGATTTATTGTTATATTATACTTAAGATAATTAAATAAAACAAGTTATATGAAAAAAAACATTATATTAAGTTTCTTTATTGTCCTTTTTGGAGCTCTTTGCTTTTACTTAGGAAGTAGTTTAAATATTAATGGAAATAATTTTGAAAGCAAGGAAGGCTATTCTATTGAACAAGGTTATTCTTTCAAGACACCTTCTTGGGCAGAGACAGAAGAACTTGGAATAACTGCTTTTTTAAACGAGAATGAAGACAATGGAGAAAATCCTTTTAAGTCTTACGTATTTTTTATAAAAGATGATTTAACAGGAAGAACTTACGAACAATACATTGATTATATAAAAACTCAAGTTGAAAACTCTTCTGAGGGCGTTGAAATTGTAGAAGAAAAAGATGAAGATAGTTCACATGTTCTTATTTTAAAGACAAACCAAGAAGAGGTTAATTATATAATTGCTATGTCTTTTATTAAGGGATTGAATGATACTATTTTCGTAGTTAGTTTGAATACTCTTGAATCTAGATTTGAAGAAACAAAACCTGTTTTTGAAGAAATTTACAAAAGCTTTACTTTAAGGTAAATTAAATAATATGGAAAACATTTCATTTGAAGAATTTAAAAAGATAGATCTTAGAATGGCTAAGATACTCTCAGTAGAAAAAGTAGAAGATTCTAACAAACTTTTAAAAATAGAGGTTGATGTTGGAACCGAGAAAAGAATTGTCATTTCGGGGGTAGCTGAGTTTTACAAAGAAGAAGACTTAGTAGGAAAAGAAGTGATAATAGTTTTAAACTTAGAGCCAAAAGTGATTTTTGGAATTGAAAGTCATGGAATGCTTCTTTTTACGAAAAAAGAAGGTAGAGCAATAATTTTAACTGGAGAAGAAGAAGTCGCTCCAGGATCAATAATAAGTTAAAAATAAAAATATGAACGATGTAAATTTTAATAGTCCAGACCCAATAAATAATGCCCCTAAGAGTAATTTGCAGATGCCGGTTAAGCCAATGCATAAAAATGAAGAGAATAGCGTTTTAAAAATATTTCTCATAATCTTTAGTATTTTTTTAGTAATCTTGTCTTTTTCTATTATTTATAGCTTGGTTTCAAAAACCCAGGGAACTGGAGAGATTGTAACTAATGAACAAGTAGGAACAATTAGTGTTAATGCTAGCTCTACTGTTTATGTTACTCCAGATGAAGCCTCAGTGAGTATCGGCATAGAAACTTCAGGAGCTTCAATGGAAGAAGCTTCTCTTGAGAATGATAGAAAAGCAGAAAATATTATAAATAAAGTGCAAGTAGAAGGTGTTTTAAAAGAAAATATTAAAATAATAGAATACTCTATTGAACCTCAATATCAGAAACAAACAATAGGTGTTGATCTTAAACAATACCCAGAAGGCAAGATAATTATTTCTTCTTATAAAATAAAAGAAGTTATTCAGATTAAAATGCCTGTAGAAAAAGTTGAAGTGGTAATTAAAACAGCCCTTGAAGCAAGTGCGACCACTATTAGCGATTTAAAGTTTGAAGTTAAAGACAGGGAGAGTTATGTTGAATCAGCTCGTGTTGATGCCGTTAATAAAGCAAGGGAAAAAGCAGAGAGTATCGCTCAAAGTTTAAATGTGAAATTATCTAACCCAGTAAATTATTCTGACAATGATTATGATTCAATTTATGGGAGAGGAGGAGCTGGATCTTTAGCTATCACTGATGCTATTTCTAAAAACGAAATTACTATCAATACATATATTACTTATTCAATCAAAAAATAATGGTTAAATTAATTAAAAATACAATATTAATAATAATCTTTATTACTTTAATGGTTTTTGTTGTTCAATTTTTTTCTCAAGCAGAAAAAGAAGAACCATTAATTAATAATACTACTATGGAAAAAAAAGTTGAAATAGAAATTTTAAAAGAAGGAGAGGGAGAATTATCAGAAAAAGGAGACACTCTTGTTGTTCATTATGTAGGGACTCTTGAAGATGGAAAACAGTTTGACTCTAGTGTTGACAGAGGCGTTCCTTTTGAATTTACTCTAGGTAGAAATTCAGTCATCCAAGGATGGGAAGAAGGAATGCTTGGAATGAAAGTAAATGAGAAAAGAAGATTAACCATACCTTATGAGCTTGGATATGGAGAAGCTGGATATTATCCAATTATTCCTGCAAAAGCTACTTTAATATTTGAGGTTGAGCTTCTAGAGATCAAATGAAAAAAATATTTTTAACATTTTTTTTAAGCTTATTTCTTTTTGTTAATTTTGCAAACGCCGAGATTGTTGAAGGAGATGACAAAATAGATATTGATTTCTTTTATAGTAAAACTTGTGGACATTGCGCCTCGGCTAATCTTTTCTTAAATGAAGTTTCATTAAAAGACGAGAGTATTAAAGTAAATAAGTTTGATATAAGTGAAAAGAGATCGGTTGAACTTCTTAACGAATATTATAATAAATATAATGTAGAGGAGATCTATCGAGGCGGAGTCCCGGTTATTTTTATTGAAAATTATTACTTTGTTGGTTTTCAAAAAGATTTTTCGGAAGAAAATATTAATAAAGTTATTGATTCTTTTTTAAATAATGAAGATGTTTCTGATCACGAAAACATTTCTAATTTTACAGAAATAGAAGAATTGAAATCAAAAATAGAAGTTCCTTTTTTAGGAACTATTAATCTTAAAGAGGCTTCCCCTTTTGTTTTTTCTGCTTTTTTTGGATTTATCGATGGATTCAATGCTTGCGCTATGGCAGCTTTAGCTTTTCTTTTAGCGGTACTGATAGGAGTTGGAGACAAAAGAAAGCTAATTCTTTTAGGAGGGATTTTTATCCTTGTTTCCGGATTAGTTTATTATTTTTTCATCGCCGCTTGGCTTAATATTTTTCTTTTATTACCTCATCTTCAGGTTATTACTTATGGAGTGGGAATATTAATATTAATTTTAGGGATTTATATTTTGAAAGAATATTTTAATGGAATAATTTGTAAATTATGTGATATCGATCCAAGGCACGATAACTGGTTTAGCAGAAATCAGAAAAAATTACTTTTAAAAATGCAAGAAGTAATTAATTCTGACAGGTCTATCTTTTTAATAATTGGAGGAATTATTTTTGTTGCCGTAGGTATCAATACAATAGAATTAATTTGTTCTTTTGGACTTCCGGTTGCTTTTACTAAGATATTGACTTCTTACAATTTACCATCTGCGTCATACTATTTTTATCTTTTAATTTATGATATATTTTATATGTTAGATGATTTTGTTATATTTTTAATTGCTGTATTTACTTTTAATTTAGCGCAAGAATCAGAAAAATATATTAAAATTTCTAAATTTATTTCAGGAGTATTATTAATTATATTAGGTATTATTATAATCTTTTTCCCTAACGTTTTAGGATCTATATGATGATTTTAAGAAAAACAACACTTTATATGCTTTTAATGATTCTTACAGTAACAGCATTAGTTATGCTTATGAGAGTTGTTCTTGGGCAATGAAAAAAGTTGTCAAAGACATAATGGAATGTAAAAGATGCTCTCTTTATAAGAAGAGGATTTTACCAACTGTTTATAATGGAAATACAAAAAGTAAAATTGTTTTTATAGGTGAGGCTCCAGGAAAAAATGAAGACGAGTCAGGAACTCCTTTTTGCGGACGAGCGGGAAAAATCTTAAACGAACTTTTAGAATCGATTAATTTAAAAAGAGAAGATGTTTATGTCACAAACATTATTAAATGTAGACCTCCCAAGAATAGAGATCCAAAAAAAACAGAAATAAATAGTTGCGCTTATTTTTTAGAAAGAGAGCTTGAAATAATTAAACCGGAAATAATTTGCCCTTTAGGAAGATTCTCTAGTAAGTATATCTTAAACAAATATTTTAAAAAGAATTTTGAAATAGGGGAAGTGCATGGAAAAGTTTTTAAAATAGACAATTTAAGGATTATTCCGATGTATCATCCAGCTTTCGCAATTTATAATAATAAAAAGATTAATATTTTAAAAAAAGATTTTAAAAAAATATGACATATAATGACATTCCACAAGAAGTATTAAACATACTTTTTATAATCAGTTTAATTGAACTTGTTCTTAAAGGTTTTGCCTTATTTAGAGCAGCAAAAAACAATCAAAAAAAGTGGTTTATATCAATCCTTATTTTAAACACACTAGGATTACTTCCTCTTTTTTATCTTCTTTTTGTACCTAAGAAGTATGTTAATTAAAGTTAAATGTCACCCTTCATCAAAAAAGGAAATAATAAATAAAAAAGATGAAGACGCTTTCGAAGTTTTTTTAAAAGAAAAACCAGAAAGAGGAGAAGCGAATAAAAGAATTTTTGAAATATTGGCTAAATATTTTAATATTTCAAGTAAAAAAATAAAATTAATTAAGGGGGCGAGAAGCCCTAGTAAAATTTTTGAAATTTATGATTAGTTATTACGAAACACTATCTGCTTTTTATAATAATCCGGCTATTATGGCGCCACTTTTAGCTTGGTTTGTTGCTCAAACCATAAAAGTAGTTATTGCTACGATAAAAGAAAAAAGGTTTAGCTTTGAGTTGTTTTTTATTCCTGGAGGATTTCCAAGTTCTCATAGTTCTTTTGTAACCGCTCTTTGTACAGTCGTTGGATTTTTGACAGGAGTTGATTCAATAATGTTTGCAGTAACTCTAGCTTTTACTGTTTTTGTTTTGTATGACGCATCTGTTTTAAGAAGGGCCGCTCAAAAACAAGCCCAGTCATTAAACGATTTGATAGAGTTTGTTAATATAAAAGAAATGGAGCCATTAAGAGAGGTTTTAGGACATAGTTGGCTTGAGGTTTTGTCAGGATTAATCATAGGAATAGGAGTGGGAGTTACAATAATTTTAATTTAATGGGAATTCCAGAAGAGTACCAAAAAAACTATAAATATTTTCTAGGGTCTAAAATTGACTTATCTTTTAGACCGCTAATTCCGCGTCAAGAAACAGAGTATTGGGTTTCTTTAATTTTAAAAGAAATAAAAAAAGGGTCAAAATGTCTTGATCTTTTTTCTGGCTCTGGTTGCATTGGAGTTTCTGTTTTGAAAAATATAGAAAATACGTTTTGTGATTTTGGGGAAATTGATAAAAATCTTTTAAAACAAATACAAATAAATTTAGAAGGATTTGAAAAAGAACGTTATAATATAATAGAAACAGATGTTTTTTCAAATATTAAAGAAAGGTATGATTTTATTCTTGCCAATCCACCATATGTAGCGCTGGAAAGAATAGGGGAAGTTGGTGAGGATGTTTTAGAATATGAACCACACCTTGCTTTATTTTCTGGGAATAAGGGAATGGATTGTATTATAAGACTCATCAAAGAAGCTCCTAACTTTTTAAATGAAAAAGGAGTTTTAGTTATTGAGCATGATGAGTCTCAGAAAGATGATATAGAAAAATTAATTAAAAGAAATACTTATTCAAAATACGAGTTTTGCAAAGATCATTTTAATGAATATAGGTTTGTTAAAATATATGGTTAAAAAAGAATTGCAAAAATTAAAAAATAAAGAGAAAGCAAAAATTCTTTTAAGGTTTTTTAAAACAGGAAAAGGTGAATATGGAGAAGGAGATGTTTTTTTGGGGATTAAAGTTCCTGATTTAAGATTAGTAGCTAAAAACAACCTAAATATTAATTTAAAAGAATTACAAAATCTTTTAGATAGTGATATTCACGAACATAGGCTAACAGCTCTTTTAATCCTTGTTGAAAATTTTAAAAAAGAAGAAAAAGAAGAGGTTTTTAATTTTTATATTAACAATTTAAAAAATATTAATAATTGGGATTTAGTTGATTTATCTTGTCCAAACATTGTAGGAAAACATTTATTTAAAAGAGATAGAAATTTATTATATAAATTAGCAGAATCAGAAAATTTATGGGAGAAAAGAATTGCTATAGTTTCTACTTATTATTTTATTAAAAATAATGATTTT
>Ga0265294_10004301_pt1 | contig 17861 bp, 11 predicted proteins | sample MunlanPumphouse3_FD_192504 | JGI IMG/M metagenome (GOLD analysis project Ga0265294, IMG submission 192504) | Groundwater microbial communities from a municipal landfill in Southern Ontario, Canada - Pumphouse #3 | ecosystem: Environmental > Aquatic > Deep subsurface > Groundwater | place...
ATTTGTAGATGGAGAGAAGGTTTTAAGAGCCAAAATAGATATGGGGCATTCAAATATGCTCATGAGAGATCCTATTATGTATAGAATAATTCATGCCCACCATCATAGAACTGGAGATAAATGGTGTATCTATCCTATGTATGATTATGCACATGGGCAGAGCGATTCTATTGAAAATATAACTCACTCTGTGTGCACACTTGAGTTTGATGTGCATAGGCCTCTTTATGAATGGTTTATTGAGAAATTAGGGATATTTCCATCTAAGCAATATGAGTTTGCTCGTCTTAATCTTACTTATACAGTAATGAGTAAAAGGAAGTTGTTGGAACTGGTTAAAAACAAATATGTTACTGGTTGGGATGATCCTCGTATGCCCACTATTTGTGGTTTAAGGAGAAGAGGCTACACTCCTGAGTCTATTAGAATGTTTGCAGAGAAAGTTGGAGTTGCCAAAAGAGATAATATAATTGACCTTTCGCTATTGGAATGGTGTGTAAGAGAAGATCTTAACCGCCGTTCAAATAGATATATGACTGTGTTAGACCCTGTTAAATTGGTTGTCACAAATTATCCTGAGGGGGAAACAGAGTATTTTAATGCAGCAATGAATCCAGGGGAAGAGACGGCAGGTAGTCGTAAAATTGCTTTTTCAAGAGAGCTATTTATAGAGCGCGGAGACTTCATGGAAGAGCCTCCTAGAAAATACTTTAGATTAAGACCAGGAGGCGAGGTTAGACTAAAATACTCTTATATAATTAAATGTGAACAGGTTATTAAAGATCAAAATGGTAATATTACTGAAATACAGTGTACATATGACCCTACCAGCAAGCCTGGGATAGGAAAATGGCGCTCCGTAAAAGGAACCATTCATTGGGTGTCTGTACAACATGCAAATGAGATAGAGGTAAGATTGCTAGATCGCCTTTTTGTAAAACCAGAAATGGACGATTTGGAAGAGGGTAAAGAGTATATTGATTATCTAAATCCCGATTCATTGCAAGTTGTAAAAGGTTATTCCGAACAAGCTTTGGTAGAAGATAAATCGGGTATCGCAGTTCAATTCGAAAGAATAGGTTACTTTATTAAGGACAACGTAGATTCAACAAACGATAAACTAGTAGTTAATAAAACAGTAGGACTAAAATCTACTTGGTAATGTAGATTTATTGTTTTGGCTTTTCTGTAACTATGTGGCTATAAATAGTTTTAAGATAATTTTTGGAGAGCTTTGGTTAGATTTTGGCGCGGTGGTGTAGCCATTTACCAGATTTGTAGTAGATGATTGCTCCAATGAGGCCCACACTCCAACCTATTGGTATTGACCACCAGATGCCTGTGGGTCCGTAATAGCTCGAAAGTAAATATGCTAATGGGACTCTTATTACCCAAAGAGAGAGGGTAGTTATGAGCATAGGTATAAAAGTGGCTCCTGCGCCTCGGGTTACTCCGTTTATTACAAACATTGTAGAGAATACAACGTAAAACGAAGTGACTATTACTAAGTATTCGCTACCTATTTGAATTATCTCTTTATAATGTGGCGAGCGTATATCTGTAAATAGGCCCATTATTTCATGACCAAAAAGAATAACTACTAGTGATAATGAGAGGCATATAATGGTAGCGTAAATTAGGGTATATTTTAATCCTACTTTGATTCTATCTAACCTGCCGGCTCCAAGGTTTTGTCCTACAAATGAAGAGAGAGCTGCTGCAAGGTTCATCGCAGGCATAGAGACAAACATATCTACCCTGCCTGCAGCAGTATATGCAGCTAGTACAGGAACTCCGAAAGGAGAAACAATGCTAAGTAGAGCAAGATTTCCTAATCCCACAAGAGTTTGCTGAATTCCTGAAGGGAGGCCAATTTTTAAAGAGAGTTTAAAATTAGTCCAGTCAAATTCCCATTTTTTGTAATTGAGATTAAACCGTATAATATTATCTTTTTTGGAGTTAAGATAGTACCAAAGTGCAAGCCAAGATGCAATGGTTGCAATTGCGGTAGCCCAAGCTACACCAGAGATTCCCCATCCAAAGACTAGAACAAAAACCAAGTCTAGTATCATGTTTATAATCAAAGAAGCGACTACAAAAGAAACGGGAGTTTTGGAGTTTCCAACACCTCTTAGAATTGCAGCCATTCCAAATATAGCAAATGTGGGTAAGGTGGTAGTTAGAATTATGGTATCAAAATATTTAACAGCATCGGGTAATACCTCGGCAGGAATTCCCAGCATAATAAATAGTGGGCGGCTAAAAGCAAAGAATATGAGTGAGAGTACTATAGAACTAATTAGTAGAAAAATTTGTACAGTATCTGATGTCTTTTTTACATCATGAAATTTCTTTGCGCCAAAATATTGTGAAACAAGTACAGATGCACCAATAGTTATACCACTTATCATAGCACTCATGGTAAACAATATAGGAAAACTGGCTCCAACAGCAGCAAGTGCTACAGAACCAATATATTTTCCTACTACAATACTATCTACTACGTTGTATAACTGCTGAAACACATTCCCAATTAACATGGGTACAGCAAACATTAGTATTTGGTTTCCCTCTTTTCCTCGTGTAAGGTCCTTCATTTAAATCTCTTCCATATTTATTAGAACCTTTTTACATATGAGTGACAGTAGGGTTGGTTTCCTTTTTTGTCGTAATAATCTTGATGGTATTTCTCTGCTTTATAAAATTGAGAAGCTTTTGTAACCCTGGTAGCTACTTTATAGCCTTTTATGCCTAGCAAATCCAGTAACTTTTGAGCTTCTTCTTTCTGGCTATCGTTAGTATAGAATATTTCGGATCTATACTGAGTGCCAATATCGGGTCCCTGTCTATTTGTTTGAGTGGGATCGTGAATCTCTAAAAATAGTTGGGCCAACTCTTTATAACTTATTTGATTGGAATCAAATACAACCTCTACCGCCTCGGCATGTCCTGTTTTTCCAGAGCAGACCTCCTCGTAGGTTGGGTTTTTAACGCTTCCTCCTGTATATCCGCTTTCTACAGATAGAACGCCCCATTTTTTTGACAGTAAATGTTCTACTCCCCAGAAGCAGCCACCAGCAAAAATTGCTGTCTCTTTTTTCTCGGGTACAAATGTCATTGATATTGAGTTAACGCAATGTCTTGTGTTTTTTGAGGTTAGCCTTTCTCCTTTGAACACATGTCCTAAATGACCGTTGCAGTTAGCGCAAACAATCTCTGTCCTGGAGCCATCGGCATCGCGTAATCTAGTAATTGCTCCTGGTATCTCATCATCGAAACTTGGCCAGCCACATTCTGAATCGAATTTATCTGAAGAGCGGTATAGTGGTGCATTACATTGTTTGCAATGATATGTCCCTATCTCTTTATATTTGTAGTATTCACCGGTAAATGGAGCTTCAGTTCCTTTATTGATTATTACTCTTTTCTCTTGTTCGGAAAGAGTTTTTTTCCCTTGCCCTTCCATCATTATTGGTGCTAAAAGTATTATTAAAAGTAAAAGTCTCATAATTAAATTATTCCTCCCATTTTCTTAATTGCTCAATCTCTTGTGTCCAGATATCGGGATTGGGGGTCTCAAGAATGAGCGGGATGTTATTAAAACGACTATCTTTCATAATAAGTTTAAATGGTTCTTCTCCTATATAGCCTATGCCTAATGAGTCGTGGCGGTCTACTCTGGTGTTGAGTGCTTTTTTAGAATCATTAAGATGCATTCCTTTGAGGTATTTAAACCCTATGGTGTTTTCGAAATGGTTAAATGTCTCTTTAAATCCTTGAGTAGTGGATAGATCGTATCCGGCTGTAAATGAGTGGCAAGTATCTATGCATACTCCAACTCGGCTTTTATCTTCTACATAGTGGATAATTTGAGCTATCTGTTCAAAGGTGTACCCTAGATTTGTTCCCTGTCCCGCAGTGTTTTCAATAACAGCAGTTACTCCTTTGGTCTTTTCCAAAACAATATTAATTGAGTCCGAGATTGTACGTAGGCAGGTATCTATATCAATTTTGTTAAGATGGCTGCCAGGGTGGAAGTTTAGTCTGTCAATTCCAAGTTGCTCACATCTTTGGAGTTCATCTAAAAATGCGGCTCTAGATTTTTCTAGCCCCTCTTGTTCTGGGTGTCCTAAATTTATAAGGTAACTGTCGTGAGGGAGAATTTGCTTAGGAGTAAATCCATACTTCTCACAATTTTCTTTAAATGCCTCTATGCTTGTCTGGGATAAAGGTGCTGCAACCCACTGTCTTTGGTTTTTAGTGAAAAAAGCAAAAGCAGTTGCTCCTATCTTTTGTGCATTAATTGGGGCATTTTCTACACCGCCCGATGCACTTATGTGTGCTCCAATAAATTTCATATTATAATTATTTGCTATTTACACAACAAGCATAAATCTCTATTGTTCGTAACATCAATAAGATTGTTTAACTTATTTGGGAATAATCTTTTTGTTCTCTTTTAAGACGGCCAAGAGAAATTATGAGTATTCTGTTTTTTTCTAGTGTAAGTCCAGGGTCTTCGTCTAAGACATTTTGCGCGTATCGTCGCGACTCTTCAAGTATTTGTGAGTCCTTCGCAAGATTGGATATTCTTAGATCTACCGGAAGCCCACTCTGTTGGGTGCCTTCCATATCACCTGGCCCACGCATTCGCATATCGGCTTCGGCAAGTTCAAAACCATCGTTGGTAGAGCACATTAATTCTACTCGTTGTCTTGACTCTTTGCTCAATTTATAGCCCGTTTTTAAAATACACCAAGACTCCTCTGCTCCTCGTCCTACTCGTCCTCTCAATTGGTGTAGTTGTGAAAGGCCAAACCTTTCGGCACTCTCTATTACCATAACCGAAGCATTAGGGATATCTACTCCCACTTCAATAACAGAGGTTGCTACTAAAATATGAGCTCTTCCCGAAGCAAAAAGCTCCATATCATGTGCTTTGTCTTCATTTTTTTGTTTGCCGTGCACTACAGCAGTTATATATTCAGGCGCTTTAAACTCTTCTATAATATTCATATATCCATCTTGTAAGTTTTTATAGTCCATTTTTTCACTCTCTTTAATGAGTGGATAGACTACGAAAACTTGTCTCCCTTTTTTTATTTGCTCTTTCATAAAAGAGTATATTCTATCTGTTTGGTTATCTGTGGCGTGTAGGGTTTTTACAGGTTTGCGGCCGGGTGGAAGTTGGTCAATAACAGATACATCAAGGTCTCCGTATAGGGTCATTGCTAAAGTCCTTGGAATAGGAGTGGCAGTCATTACCAAAATATGGGGGAGGGTCTTTCCTTTGTTCCATAATTTTGATCTTTGATCTACCCCAAAACGGTGCTGTTCGTCAATTACTGCAAAGCCTAGGTTTTTAAATTGAACTGTATCTTCTATAAGAGCGTGAGTTCCAAAAAGAATATGGATATCTCCGTTTAGCAATTTTGAAAATAGTACTTTTCTCTCTTTTGCTTTTGTACTGCCTGTGAGCAATGCTATTTTTATTCCTGTTCCCTCTAATAGTTTTAATGAACCTATATAATGTTGCCTTGCTAGTACTTCTGTTGGAGCCATAACACAAGATTGATAGCCGTTATCGGCAGCTAAAAGAGCAGTTAAAACTGCCACCATAGTTTTTCCGCTACCAACATCGCCTTGAAGTAGCCTGTTCATCTGTTTGCCACTCACAACATCTGAGCGAATCTCTTTAATTACTCTTTTTTGAGCATCTGTTAATTCAAAAGGAAGCTTTTTATAACACTCATTAAAGTAATTTCCAACTCGAACCATTTTTATACCGGGAATAGCTCTCTCTCTCATGCTTTTTTGTTTGAGCAGTGAAAGTTGTAAATAAAAGAGCTCTTCAAATTTTAACCGATACTGAGCTTGTCCCAGAGTTTTTAAATCTTTTGGAAAGTGAATGTTGTGAAGAGTTTGGGAAAATGGAAGGAGCTTCTTTTCTATTACCGTATATGAAGGTAGAGTTTCAAAAAATGATCCTTCGCACTGCTTTAGTAGGATGGCCATTAATTTTGCAATTTGTTTGTTGCCGAATCCGCTGTTTTTTAGCCTTTCTGTAGATGGGTAAACACCAAGCATGTTTCCTACATATATAGGGTTTTGTTCTGTAGCAAGTTCAATTTCTGGATGAACCATGTTCAAAACTTGGTTGAAATAAGATGGTTTGCCAAAAATAATATATTCCAAATTGGGCTTTAGCCATTCTTTAATCCATTTTATTCTTTGAAAGAAAACTAGATCTAAAATACCAGTTGAGTCTTGAAAAGTAGCTATTAATCTTTTTGACCGTGGTTTGTTTCCAATAACGTTTATTCTTGTTATTTTTCCTCTTAACTGAATATAGCTCATAGAGGGCTCTATTTCCGATATTGAATAAATTTTTGTACGGTCTATATACCTGAACGGGAAAAAATAAAGCATGTCTCGGTAGGTTTTAATACCAAGTTCTTTATGGAGTAACTCTGCCCTTTTAGGCCCTACACCGGGCAAATACTTTATTTCACTCTCTAGTATAGTTGGCATAGTACAAAGATACAAATCTTATCTAAAATTTGTATCTTGCACAAATTTAGATTCGATATACAGAATAATTATAGCAATTTCATATAATGAGCAATAAAATAATAGTAGGGATAACTCAAGGAGACAGCAATGGTATTGGTTACGAGGTAATTATAAAAGCATTAACTGGTCATGGAATTTTAGATATATGTACACCAGTTGTTTATGGATCTTCGAAAATTTTTGGATTTTATAAAAAACATGTTGTTGATGCCGAAAATTTAACAACCAATTTAATTGGAAAAGCTAGTGATGCCCATTCTAAAAGGGTGAACCTTATAAATTGTGTTCCAGAAAGCTTTATTGCCGATCCTGGTAACGATACAGGAGAGGGAGCTAAGGGTGCACTTTTATCCTTGGAAGCTGCGATTAAAGATCTTAAAGAGGGGAGTATAGATGTACTTGTAACTGCTCCTTTTAATAAATGGGCAATGTTTAAAGAGGGGTTTTCTTTCCCTGGACATACAGAGTATTTAACAAATGAATTTGGAGCAAAAGACTCCTTAATGATGATGACTTCTCAAGATTTAAAAATAGGGCTTGTTACAAACCATCTGCCTATTTCTAAGGTTGCTAGTTCAATTAATAAAGAAATTCTTAAAAAGAAAATAGAGCTTATGTTAGAATCTCTTAAAAGAGATTTTGCATTTGACAGACCCAAAATTGCAGTTCTGTCTTTAAACCCTCATAGCGGAGATAATGGTTTGCTTGGTAAAGAAGAACAAGAGATTATAAAGCCTGTAATACAAGAATTTTTTGCTTCGGGAGAATTGGTCTTTGGCCCTTTTTCTGCCGATGGCTTTTTTGCATCTGGCTATAAAAAGAGTTTCGATGCTGTTCTTGCAATGTATCATGATCAAGGCCTTATCCCTTTTAAAGCGTTTTCTATGGATTCGGGTGTAAATTATACTGCTGGGTTATCTATAGTAAGATGTTCTCCAGATCATGGAACAGCATTTGATATTGCTGGTAAAAACAGAGCGAATCATCTATCTATGCTTGCAGCAATTTATACTGCTTGCGATATTTATAGAAACAGAAAAGATTACGATGCTCTTAGAGCAAATCCTTTAAAGGTTGAAGTTCCTGGCGTTACAAGATCGTTTGATTAAACTCTCATATGATTGAAATATATACAGATGGCGCTGCAAGAGGCAATCCTGGCCCAGGCGGATGGGGTACTTTACTCCGTTCTGGAACGCATTATAAGGAACTTTCGGGAGGATTTTTGTGTACTACAAATAATAGAATGGAGTTACTAGCTGTTATTTGTGGGTTGGAAGCAATAAAAAGAAAAAACGCTACTATAACAGTATGGTCTGATTCTTCATATGTATGTGATGCAGTAAACAAAGGGTGGCTTTTTCAATGGGAGAAAAAAGATTTTGCAAAAAAGAAAAATCCCGATTTGTGGAAAAGGTTTTTAGTTGTTTTTCGCAAGCACAATGTGAAATTTGTATGGATAAAGGGGCATAATGGCCATATAGAAAACGAGAGGTGTGATAAATTGGCTGTGGAAGCCTCTTTTATGCCAAATTTGCCTCCCGATTTGGGCTATATGGAGTGTAATCCTGGTTTCGAAGCCAAGGTTCAAAGCCCGCCTCTTTTATAGTTTTTTGCATACTCTCTTTATTAAGTCTGTTGGTTGCGCCGGCACTTGAGACTACATTCTCTTCTATCATTATAGATCCCATATCGTCTGCTCCACAGTGTAGTGCCACTTTTGCAACCTCTTTGCCAATAGTGAGCCATGACACTTGAATATGAGGTATATTGTAAAGTATTATTCTGCTTATGGCAATCATTTTTAAATGTTCTATAACAGACAATTTTTCTATATCATATAATTCACCCAATTTTGTTCCTTTCATTTGCATAGGCCAAGCTATGAAAGCAGTAAAACCAGTAACTCCCTCTCTTTTTTTATTTTGAATATCTCTCAATAAAAATAGGTGTTCAATTCTCTCTTCTAATGTTTCTATATGGCCATAAACCATTGTTGCAGTGGTAGGTATTCCAAGTGAATGGGCGCATTCCATAACTTCCCTCCATGCTATACTGTTGGGTTTGCCAGGAGAAATGATTTTACGAACTCTCTCGGAAAGAATCTCGGCACCTGCACCAGGAAGTGAGTCTAGCCCAGCTTTCACTAGTCTAATTAGAGTCTCTTCAATTGAAAGTTTGCTTAGACGAGCAATATGAGATATTTCGGGTGGTCCCAAGGCATTTAGTTTTAGTGAGGAATTGTAATTTTTAAGTTCTGTGAAAAGCTGTTCGTAAAACTCAATTCCATAATGAGGGTGGAGCCCTCCTTGTAGTAAAAGTTGATTGCCTCCTGCTCTAAAAAGTTGGTCAATTTTAACTTTATACTCTTCCATTTCTGTAGTATAGGAAAGTTCTTTTTGAGAGGGTGTGCAATGGAAGTTGCAAAATTTACAGCCCGATATACATATGTTTGTGTAATTAATATTTCTATCGATTTGCCAACTCACTTTTCTATCGGGTATCTTTTTAAACCTTACGGTATTGCCAATGCTAAGTAGTTTTGCTAAAGGGATATGGTTATATAAAAAAAGAGCCTCGTTAATATTGAGCTCTTTACCTTGTAGTGCTTTATTAATAATGGTTTTGCTCATAATTTCCCTCTAGTTTAACGATGTACCACAAAAGTAAGAGTTTTATTCATATATTGTTACAAAAAAAGTATATTTGTAAATTAAATTTAAACCAAAATAAATATATAATGGATAATTTTTTCGAAGGAGAAAATTTGCGTTATGCAATGATTGGCAGTGGAAGTTGGGCAACAGCTCTGGCTAAATTGTTAATGAATAACCAAGAGAGAATATCATGGTATGTGCGGAACGATGAGATGATAGATGAGATGAAAAAATCGCATCATAATCCTTACTATCTTCCTTCAGCTAAGTTCAATCCCAACCGAATTTTTTTTAGTTCCAATATAGATGAAATAATAGAAAAGTCCGATGTTCTCGTTTTTTGTATTCCTTCGGCTTTTTTTCTACCCGAAGCTCAAAAGATTACAAAATCTTTGAATGATAAGTTTATAGTGAGTGCTATTAAGGGCATAATCCCTGTAGACAATATTACTGTGGCAGAGTATTTTCACCAATTTTACGATATTCCTTTTAGTAGTATAGGGATTGTGAGTGGCCCTTGCCATGCCGAGGAGGTTGCTATGGAGCGGCTCTCTTATCTTACTCTCTCTAGCAAACATATAGAGGTGGCTCGCTCTTTGTGTGATGTATTTGCTTGTAGCTATATTAAAACTGTACCTGGAACAGATATCTACGGGGTTGAATTTGCAGCTGTGCTCAAAAATATTTATGCTGTAGCAGCAGGAGTTTGTAATGCACTCTCTTATGGCGATAATTTTATGGCAGTTCTAATAACTAATGCATTTCATGAAATGCGCGATTTCTTGCGTGCATCACATCCCGATACTAGTAGGCTCACAAGTACAAGCGCCTATTTAGGCGACCTTTTAGTAACTAGCTATTCTCAGTTTAGTAGAAATAGAACTTTTGGAAGTATGATAGGGAAAGGTTACTCGGTACAATCGGCTCAGTTAGAAATGAATATGGTTGCCGAGGGTTATTATGGCACTAAGTGTATTTTTGAAATTAATAAAAAATACGGAATAGATATGCCAATAGCAGAAGCTATGTATAAGATTTTATATGAACAGAAATATCCGGCATATGTTATAAAACAGTTATCTGAAAATTTACAATAATATGGATACTGAAAAAAGTATATTAAGCTTAGATACTAAAGGTGTTATGCCTTTTATCGTCGAGAAAGATTATTCATTATATAAACAGAAGGCAAAAGAGGCTTTTAAAACTCTCACAAACGCTACTGGAAGAGGTAGTGAGTTTCTTGGGTGGCTGAATCTACCTCAAACAGTTACAACTACTCAAATAAAAGAGTATAATAATATTGCGTTAGAGTGGAAAAACAACACTGATGTTGTTATTGTTATTGGAATAGGTGGTTCATATTTAGGAGCAAAAGCTATTATTGAAGCTCTTATTCATCCATTTGCATGGGAAGTTGGCACAAACGGTTGGCCAAAAGTAGTATTTGCTGGTCAAAATCTTTCGGAAGATTATATGGCAGAACTAATGGATCTTGTGAGTAACAAAAGGGTTTCTGCAATAGTAATTTCTAAATCGGGAACTACAACTGAACCTGCAGTAGCTTTTAGGTTTATTAGAAAACATATTGAGGAGAGATATGGGAAAGAGGAGGCTTCAAAAAGGATAGTGGCCATAACTGATAAATCTAAAGGTGCTCTTAAAGAAGTTGCCAATAAAGCCGGTTTTAGAACATTTGTAATCCCCGACAATGTAGGAGGTAGGTATTCTGTATTGACTCCGGTGGGATTGTTTCCAATGGCAGTGGCTGGATTAGATGTGGCTAAGATTATTAAAGGTGCTTCTGCTATACGTGATGTTTGTTATACAGAGGGAGACCAAAATCCTGCTATTAACTATGCAGCAATTAGAAATCTGCTTTATTCTAAGGGTAAAAAGGCCGAGATCTTAGTGAATTTTAATCCCAAATTTCAATATTTTGCTGAGTGGTGGAAACAACTTTTTGGGGAGAGTGAAGGAAAAGAGGGGTTAGGAATATTCCCAGCATCGGTTAATTTTACTTCCGATTTACACTCAATGGGGCAATATATTCAAGAAGGAGAGAGATTCATTTTTGAGACTGTTGTAGATGTTAAAAAGCCAGGTAGAAGTGTTGTTATTAATAATGATCCTGTTAATTCCGATGGGCTTAATTTTTTGGCAAACAAATCTTTGGACCAAATTAATAAAATGGCTCGTACAGGTACTATGTTGGCTCATATAGATGGTGGTGTCCCCAATATTTTGATTGAGGTAGAGCAGTTAGATGAATATTATTTAGGGGCTTTATTCTATTTCTTTGAGTTTTCGTGTGCGATAAGTGCCTATATTTTAGGCATAAACCCTTTTAATCAGCCGGGAGTAGAGGCCTATAAACAAAATATGTTTGCACTTTTGGGTAAGCCGGGTTTTGAAGAACTGGCTAAAAAACTGAGAGAGCGTTTATAGCAATTGACCAATTATTCTCTTTAAAGACAGCACAATGAAGTTTCTTGAACAGGTAGCACTAGATTTCTATAATAGAGAGGGATCTGGTATTAGAGAGTTATGCTTTGTTTTTCCAAACAGAAGATCGGGACTTTTTTTCAGGAAGTATTTAGCTGGTTTTTCAGAAAAACCTGTTTTTTCTCCTGCTATTATTACTCTTAAAGATATGGTTGTATCATTATCTAACAAAAGAGAGGCCGATAGAATTGAGCTTCTGTTTGATCTTTATGATAGTTATAGGCAAATATCTAATATGCCAGAGAGTTTCGACGATTTTATCTATTGGGGAGAGATCATTCTCAATGATTTTAATGATACCGATAAATTTCTTGTAAACGCAAAGAAACTTTTTTCTAATGTAAAAGAACTAAAAGAGATAGAGAGTGATTATAGCTTTTTATCTACTGTTCAACTTATGGCTGTAAAAAGTTTTTGGGAGGGATTTTTGCCCGAAGGCAACAGTGCCAACAAAAAAAGCTTTATAACTACTTGGGAGTTACTCTATCCTCTTTACTCTAAGTTCCAGCAAAAGCTCAGGGATAAAAATGCAGGATATGAAGGTATGCTCTACAAAATGGTTGCTCTTGATAAAGAGTTGCTGGAGCCTTTGAGAGAGTATAAAAATGTAGTATTTGTTGGATTTAATGCTTTGAACGAATGTGAAAAGAAAATATTCAAGGCTGTGCAAAATATGGATATTGCCGATTTTTATTGGGATTATGAGGGGGAGTTAATTAGAGATAGTGATAATAAATCATCTTATTTTATGGACTACAATCTCTCTAATTTTCCATCTAAATTTGATATTATTTGTTCCGATTATATAGCAAAAGCCCCACAAATTGAAGTGATTGGCGTTGCTTCGTCTGTTATTCAAGCAAAAATTACAGGAGAGATTTTAAAAGAGATACCTGGGACTATAGACAATGCAGTTGTGTTACCCGATGAATCATTGTTGATGCCAATACTCAATTCAATACCCGCAAATATTGAGAAAATTAATATAACAATGGGTTATCCTATAACTGGAACTCCTGTGCTTTCTTTAATACTGCTTATTACTGAGATGGAGTGGGAGAGTAGGGGAATCTATTACAAAAGAGCTCTTCCTTTATTAAAGCATAGTTATGTCAAAAAAATAGCTGGTAATGATGCAGTGAGTCTGTTGAACCTTATTGTAAAAGAAAATATTATTTATGTAAAGAGTAATCTGTTTGAGAATAGTGATTTTCTTAAATTGTTATTTTCTGAAATACCTGTAGGTGATAATGCTTCGGCTCTGCTTTGTGATAAAATCATAGCTATTTTAGATGTTATATCACAGTCACAGGGGATTAATAGAATTGAGAAAGAGTTTATTTACCATATTCATACTGCTGTTACTAGAATAAAAGGAATTCTTATTCCAATGACAATTAAGACTTTTACTCGTTTGCTTGGAATGCTCACTCAGGGGTTGACAATACCTTTTCGCGGCGAACCTCTTTCGGGACTTCAAATTATGGGAGCATTGGAAACTAGGGCACTAGATTTTGATAATATTGTAATTTGTTCTGTAAATGAGGGAATATTTCCTAAAAAGAGTGTTTCTAATTCGTTTATTCCCTATAATTTAAGATTTGGTTTTGGTTTGCCTGTAAAAGAGCAAGAGGATGCGCTCTATTCCTATCTTTTTTATAGACTTATTTCGCGAGCTAAGAGGGTTTTCCTTCTATATGATAATAGAACAGAAGGTCTTAAAAATGGAGAAGCTAGTCGCTTTATTATGCAGCTTAAATATCTTTACAATTTACCTCTAATTGAAAAAAATGTTGTTTATAGGGTAGAGCCTCAGGTTAGAAAAGAGATTATTATTAAAAAAGATGCTGCGGTTATGGAAAAGCTTGGGCTATTCTTGCAAATAGAGAGTGGAAAAGCTTTATCGGCCTCGGCATTAAATACTTATATTAACTGTCCTCTTCAGTTTTATTTTTCTTATGTAGAGGGGGTAGAGGTAGAACAGGAGGTGTCGGAAGAGTTGGAAGCTAGTGAGTTTGGTTCTATTTTTCACTTTGTTATGGAGCAGATATATAAACCATATGAGGGTAAAACTGTAACTAAAGAGTTGGTAAAAGCTATCTTAGAAAATGAGCATTTAATAGAGTATGAAATTAACGAGGGGTTTTTGAAATATAAAAATATTTCAGATCCTAAAGGGTATGCTTTACTTATAAAAAGACTTTTAGTTAAGTATGTACAAATAACTTTGCGATACGATCTTACCGAAGCCCCTTTTGACTATTTAGGAGCAGAGAAGAGATTAACAAGGGTTATTAAGGTAAAATCTGGCATGGATGTTCCGCTTAAAGGTTTCCTTGATAGAATAGATAAAAAAGAGACTCTTAGAATTGTAGATTATAAAACTGGGACAGGTGATATGAATTTTAAGAGCATTGAGTCGCTGTTTGACTCCTCTTCTAAGAGTAGAAACAGAGTAGCTTTTCAAATGTTTTTATACTCTTTGTTATTAGAATATACTGGTGAACTTATTGCAGAACCTTTTTTTATAAGAGAGTTAGCTAAGAATAATTTTCATCGTATATTTATAGATAGTGTACAAAAAGAAGAGTTTAGCAAAATGCTTAAAGAGCTTCTTGACCAAATTTTTAATTCCGACATTTCATTTACTGCGACTGAGAACACAGATATATGTAAATGGTGCGATTTTAATTCAATTTGTTATTAAATTAAGTTTTCGGTAATTTAAAGAAGTATGGCAGGTTTAAAAATTATAAAGGCATCGGCGGGTTCAGGCAAGACATATACTCTTACAAATGAGTATATTAATCTATTATATAAGGGTGAAAAAGCCTATAGGCATATTTTGGCAGTTACTTTTACTAATAAGGCAACTGAAGAGATGAAGAGGAGGGTGGTAGAGACTCTTTATAAGCAAAGTCTTGTAAACCCTATTGCTAAGAAAAAGTTAACCGAAATTTTACATGATTACTCTTCATTTGCAATAAGCACTATAGATAGGTTCTTTCAACAAACTATGAGGGCTTTTGCAAGAGAGATTGGTAAAAATAGTGCCTATAGTGTAGAGCTAGATCAAGAGTTGGTTCTTTCAGAGGCTATAGATAATATGGTTATGAATCTAGATAAAGAGGAGAATGAAGAGTTACTGGATTGGCTTACAAGTTTGGGAGCCGCATCTGTCGAGAGTGGTGCAGGTTGGAATTTTAAAGGTAAACTCACTTCTCTTGCTGGAGAGATATTTCGGGAGACATATAAAAGTATGAGGGGTCATTCTACTAGTGAGCTCATAAATAAAAAAACACTGTCTCTCTTTAGGGATGAACTTGTGGCAATAAAAAAGGAGTTTGAAACAAAACTTTTTGCTATTTCTGACACTGCACTAATGAGTATGGAGCGACATAATTTGCTGCCCGAACATTTTAAGGGGGGCTCCAGATCTGCTATGAAATTTTTCATTAAAGTGAATCCGGGAGTGGTTCCTCCATTGCCTAAAGCATTTGCCCTTATGGCAGAAGCCCCAGAGAATCTAGTTGCTGCTGTAACAATTAAAAAGGATCCAGCACTTTATCATTCAATAGAAAATTGTTGGAATGATGGTCTTGCCACTGCTTTGGAGCAGGTGTGTTATCTATATGAAACAGATTTATTAAAGTATAACACAGCAGTTGCTGTATATGATAATATTCATACACTGGGAGTGCTTTCCGATATCGAGAAATTTGTAAAGGAGTATACTTTAGATAAAAACATTGTACTTATTCCAGAAACGACAGAGTTGCTAAACAAGATAATTGATGGTAGTGATGCTCCTTTTATCTATGAAAAAACGGGAACTCGTATAGATCATTTTATGCTTGATGAGTTCCAAGATACATCTCTTATGCAGTGGCAAAATTTTTGTCCTCTAATTTTGGAAAGTCTTGCTAAGGGAAAAGAGAACCTAATAGTTGGCGATGTAAAACAGAGTATTTATAGATGGAGAGGGTCTGATTGGAACCTTTTAAACCAAGACATTTATAACGATATTCCCAAAGAGAGTATAATAAATCTGAATTTACGTGATAATTGGCGTTCTACAAAAAGTGTAATTGATTTCAATAATATATTTTTTCCACATTTAGCTTCGGTTTGCAAAGAGTATTTAGAGGCTCCTAATTTAGATGTTTACTCTTCTGTAGAGCAGAAGATTTCAAGTTCTAAAAGGGAAAGTGAAGGGCATGTTTTAGTCAAGTTTTTTATAAATGAGAGAGCAGGAACATCATGGAAGGAGTTAGCTATGGATTATTCTGTTTCGCTTATAGAGACTTGGAAAAACAATGGGCATAGTTTAAGAGAGATTACTTTTTTGGTAAGGAGCAATAACGATGGGCAGATGGCGGTGAATTTTTTATTGGAAAAGGGGTATCCAGTAATTTCAGATGAGGCTCTGTTGGTAAGTTCATCTCCTTTAGTAAGAAGAATTATTGCTATATTAAAGTATATTCTTAACCCACAAGATAGTGTAAACAATACTATTGCATCTTTTTTAGGGCTAGTTACAGGTAATATAGAGTCGCTTTCACATTTGCCACTATATGAATTATGTGAACAGGCAATAAGAGAGATGGATATAGAATTTAGTGATTCTGAATCGCTCTTTATAAATTCATTTCTTGATTTGGTGCTAGATTATGGGAAAGGTGAAAATGCCGATATTGCTGCTTTTATAAAATGGTGGGACCAGAAAGGATCAAAAAAAAGTGTTCCTGCTCCGGAAGGGCAAGATGCTTTACGTGTTATGACTATTCATAAGGCAAAAGGATTGGGAATACCAATAGTAATTCTTCCATTCTTTGAATTGCCATTAGATTATGGAGGATATAATGCACCCACTCTTTGGTGTAAATCTGTTCAGGAGCCCTATAGTTCTATACCTATGATGCCTGTAAAATATTCAAAAGGTCTTGCAGATTCTTTTTTTAGTACCCAGTATAGAGAAGAGAGGGTTAAAGCTTTTATAGATAATATGAACATTGCCTATGTGGCACTTACTAGAGCAGAAACTGAAATGGCTATTTTATGCCCGATTCCCCCTAAATCTGGAGAGTCTCTCTCTGTTTCCAAAATCCTTTATTCAATGATAAGTGATGCATTGGAAGAGGGTGAATATAACCAAGGTACTTTTACTCAAAAACTAAAGCCCAAAACGGAGTTGCGTGAGAACACTATTAAAGTTCCTCCTTTTGTTTCGTTTAATACCCAAGATCGTTTGAAATTAACATTACGGGGAGAGGAGTATTTTAATGAAAGAAGTAGTAGGGGGCAGGGTCTTATTATGCATAGCATAATGGAAAATATAGTTACTGAGCAAGATTTGGATAAAGCACTTGATATAGCACTATCCCAGGGAATACTCTCTTTAGAGATGAAAGAAGATGCTCAGAAAAAAGTTAATGATATGTTTCTTGCTGTTAGGAAAAGACACTGGTTCGATGGTACATACAAAGTATATAGAGAATTAGAGATTTTGGAGCCTGGGGGAAGTGTTAGAAGACCAGATAGGGTACTTATGGGTGCTACTGCTCAAGTTATTGATTTTAAATTTGGCAAAAAGAAAGAACAATCTCATATCAACCAAGTTAAACAGTATGTTTTACTTATTAAAAAGGCTGGAATTGCTTATGTAACAGGCTATGTCTGGTACCCAGATAGTAACGAAATTATTGAGGTTTAAGAATATTTGAAATTTCAAAAATAACTTCTTGTGTTAAGGCATCTTTTAGTATGACTTTCCTGTTTTTGTCTAGAAGATAAAACGAAGGGGAGGGCCTTCGGTCGTATAGCCTTTCTATAGTGATTTCCATATCAATATCGTGAGCTACAATCCAATATGGTTTAAATTTTTTTGCCGATTTTTTCCATTCATCTAAATTGTCTCCAGTATAAACTGCTAGCATATTAAATGATTTTGAAGCAAGTTCAATCACTTTATTATCGGAAAAATATTCTAATGATGCTTCACAAGCAGGGCAATCTGGTTCATAAAACATAACTAATGTATATCTTTTTGGAAGAGTGTGCAGGGTTGCCTGCCTACCCTTTATTGTGGAATATTTAAAGTCATTTGCAATCTCTCCGGGATTGTTT
>Ga0265294_10004302_pt1 | contig 17860 bp, 12 predicted proteins | sample MunlanPumphouse3_FD_192504 | JGI IMG/M metagenome (GOLD analysis project Ga0265294, IMG submission 192504) | Groundwater microbial communities from a municipal landfill in Southern Ontario, Canada - Pumphouse #3 | ecosystem: Environmental > Aquatic > Deep subsurface > Groundwater | place...
TCCCTCAATTTTTTTTTCAACAGCTTCTTGTGGATATCTTCGTACCGAATCGATAAAAGAAATCATTGCCTCTAGTCCGCCAGGGAATTCAGGCTGCGTTTCCCATTGGGCTTGCATCGTGCTTGCATGCAAAAGAAAGCAGGCAGTAAATAAAATCGTTGAAATAAGCTTCATAACCTTCAATTGATTTTGTTGAAATTAAAAACTTTATTGAAAAAACGAGTTTTAGATTCTTCAATCATCAACACCAAATTCTTCATTTATACCTTTCCTGCTTTCTTTAAATCTGGATGGTAAACATTATAAGCATTCCTTTCCAATACAAACATGAAAAATCGGTTATTGCCTCATTTTGGAAGCAAATATCGGGAAAGATATTACCCAATATCCCTCTTTCTCCAATTCAGCAGCAAGTTTTACCTTAAAATGCAAATTCATTTCGAATTCTTCTTTCAATCTCTTTAGTTTGTTCAGATCTACTTTATCTTTAAGATAAAATGATGTCGAAACGATTCTCCCTGACGGAATATGTAAATGGAATATTAGTGTTCCTCGTTTTAAAGAACTCAATTCTTCACTAGTAAACAATGCTCTTTCAATGCTGTCCAGTTTTTGTATGGATATGAGTTCAACCGATACCGCACGATTCATTTCTACCGGAGTTGCGAATGTAGGGGGGTACATATATTTGGTACTGTTCTTGTCTTTGTAGCTTATTCGTATTTCATCAGGCGTATCGTTTTTATTTTCTATTTCAAAAATATCATCCGGACAGTTCTGACCATATACTTGTTGCAGGAATAGCTGCAAAAAAATCAGGATTAACATAGTTGCTCTCATAACGCAGTTGTTTTGTATTATTTTTCATAAAACACCCTGAATGATTGACTGATATAACCATGTTCCTTTATTTCTCTTTCAAACTCTAATGTTTGAACTGTTATTTGACTTTTCAGCATTTCTCTATATTCTGCGAATTTCCTAGTATCAACAATCTTTATATCATTATTATTCACATCCCTAAATAGAAATGAAACTGCTCCTATTTCCTTTGTTTTACTATTGATATAAATCGTTGCGACAATTCGATATTTTCTTAATTGGATAATTTCATCTTCACTGAAAATACTTTTTTCCATCTCATTTCTCTCTTTCTTGAAATGAACATCTATAGCACTTAAGTTGATTGGGATATTCCTACTGTCCCGGGGAGATCTATTGCTTTGATCCTCATTGATATCGGTTAGATATACTTCTTTTCTCTCCTGATTTGCCTGGATGCAAAAACCATTTTCGAGGTTGTTGTCTTGGGCATTAATCTCTAAAAAGAGGAAAATGCCACAAAATGTTGCAAATAAAATGAAAAAATTTCTCATAATAAAAACTTTAAAAACAGTTTGAACTCCCAATCAAATCTCGTAAAGCTAAGGGAAGTAACAAGTTAATACTGGTAGCTGAACCATATTCTGGATCATATTGATCAAAAAGAGCCAACCATTTGGTGTAATCCGAATCGCTGAAAGAACGGTCTGGTTTAAAACGTACTGATTCAATCCAGAAAAAATAATTGTTTCGTATTTCTACTGGTATATGATCTCCTCTAAATGCCAAACAACACGAAGCATCTTCTCCTTCGATAATATCTTGATATAACTTTGCCTCAAACTCAATATTCACTTTTCCCACATTCAAATATTGAGCAATACCACCTGAATAATAAGCATTCTGCCATGCATGAAACAACTCTTCTTTCAGTACTGCGCTTGTGATGCTTGTATTATCACTAAACAACAATTCGCCAGTTTTTGGATTGTAGCCACCTGGAGCAGTGTTAGTCTTCATCCCGAAATTAAGCTTCACATTTCTCGCAATTAATGCATCGTACAACGCTTTTTGCATACAACCTTCATCTTGTAAATCATTGAAAGCCTGTATTAGCAATTCGAATTGAGGGGTACTTAGCGAGTGTGAGCTGATCAACGGATGCATCTCATCCGGGAGCTCTTCAACGTACTCCGGCCTTGGAATTAGATCAAGCCCGCCCTCGGGAAATGTAGGAGTACTGTTGCCTGAACTGCTTCCACCTCCGCCAACACTTCCCCCACCGGAATTATCTCCACCACCTACTGATCCTGATCCACCATAGTTACTCGATCCACCTGTATAACTGCTGCCTCCTGAATCACCACCCGATGTGCTTCCACCGGACGATCCAGAGGAAGGAAATGAGGGTGGTGTATAGCCCGGGATTGAGCCCCCACCGGCTGCAGGGGGTGGAGCATAAGTGCCACCGCTTGAGCCATAATCACTACAATAGAAATGTACATACTCATCCACATCATTGATGACTCCATATCCACCGTCACCATAAGTCATGATGTACTGCTGGGTATTCTGTATCAATTCATAACTGCAATCAATCATTCGGGTCCCTACCACTTCATTTATCGTATCGATAGCCAAATAGCCGACTCTTTGCGAAACAAAGATTCCATCCGGTTCTCTTTGATGGACTTCAATATGAACATTCTCTCCGTCATTCACTGCGGTTGCCCAAACAGCAAGATATTCATCCTTTGGCAACATCTTGATAAAGGAGAAGTGATCGTCGCCTCTGATGGTGATCACAAGTACCAGCTTGTTCAGGATCGCATTGTCCTCAAAATCGTTGTTACAAAGGATAAAGACATCCGCTTCTTCCTCGTTGTAAGAGACCACTTTTGCTGATTCCCATTGAGGGACCGGCACAAATTTAAAGAACTTTTCAACAAAAGAGAATCGTTCATCAAATCTGCCTTTTTCATACTCTATTACTTCAGTGATTTCTGAATCCACACTCCTAGTACCCATAGATGGAGTCAACATCCAGGCTTCAAATGGCCGCATTGCAGAAAATCCAACAGACTCCACATCCTCTACCATCATTTGCTTTTCTTCAATATTGTCAAGATCGCTGTTGCAGGCAGTCAGGGACAACAGGACAATGAGAATAAGAAAACAGAAGGGTTGCAGGAATCCCATTCTGGTCAGCCTTGAATCGCTTTGCAAAATTTCTGGCGATTCGGACTGACAACCGTGAGTTGATGTCTGTTTTTGCATACTATTGATTGATTAAGATAGAATTACGGTTCCAAAGTTGTAAAGGAGCACACATATATTCTAATTAATTAACATAAAATATGATAATTCGATCACGAAATCAATCAAGAACATCACTCTCAGCAGAAGTTTAAAATTCATAAACCTGTCTGAGAACTTTTCTCAGAACTGAAATGATAGATGTTATTCGATAATTGAAAAAAAGAGGGGATTCACACTGTGATATCCCCTCTTTCAAAATGAAATCAGAACTTTGTCCAGATAAATGTCAGGTTTTCTTCCCGATCAACCGTCAGCACTTGCTTCGGCCCAACCGTCAGATCTTCTTCCCGATATAGAAGACATAGCCGTAGTAGTCTTTGTACTTGTCGTACAACACCCGCTCGCGTCGCTGTTCGCGGACCAGCATCTCTGCTGTGGGGTTGCCCGCGTGCTGCCGGAGGAAAATCTCCTCCACAGCCGGCTGCGGGGAATAGAAATGGTCGGTCCAGCACTCCTCCCGAAGGATAAAGGTTGCCACGGGGAGATAGCCCGCCTGCTCCATCTTTGCTACATTCCGTGAAATGGTGTCAATCTCCGGATAGGCATCCATCCAGAAATCGTGGATCTCGGCGGGACGTTCAACAGTGAACCAGGATGCCTCCGTCACGGCAAGATAGCCCCCCTTTTTCAGGAACCGCCGCCACTCGTTCACCCCTTTTTCAAAACCGATGTGGTAGATGGCTCCCTCCGACCAGATCAGGTCCAGCTCCTCCTCCGCGAAGGGGAGTGCCGCCATGTCGCCCTGAACTCCCTTCACCCGATGCTGCAGGTTAAGCGTTGCCGCGTTCCTGTTGAAGAGATCGATGAAAGTGGTAAAGAGATCGATGCCGGTGATCTGTCCCGGGCAGTGCTGCGCCAGCGTCATGGTCTGTCCCCCGGTACCGCAGCCGATATCTGCGATGCGGGCACTCTCCGTGAGCGGCTCAATGAAGCTGAGCGCTCGCAGTGTAGCCTCGGGACTGCCGGGTCCCTGCCGTTCCATGTGTGAGAAATATTCGCAGATCAGGTTGAAGTCGAAATCGTGTATAGAAATGTTATCAATACTCATGATGTTTAAAAAATATGTTGATGCAACAGCTCTTTTTCGATCCTGTTGGCAATCTTTTATTCGTGAATTAAATATATGAAAACAGCTCTGGCAGGAAACTGCCGGAGAAAAACTGAGGGATAACCTTTGGTGGTAAGCTCAAAGGTTATTTACTTCACCCGATCCATGTTGTTCTTAAACATCCAAACGTGTTAGTGGTGACAAAGATAATAGGTTTTTTGTAATGAATTTTATTTCTGTAATACTTTTTGCGTTACTTTATCCCTGTAACTTATTCCTTTTTATTATGAACAAAGGCAAACCATTCATCCGCATTCTTATCGTCATTTCTCCGGTACTAGTGGTGATTATCCTGATCGCTCTCTCTCAGATAGTGAAAACAACCCCTGAGACTGAGTCTCTTCCACCCGATAATGAGGGTTTTATACCGATATTTGACGGGAAGACACTCAATGACTGGGAAGGTGATTCCACCTACTGGTGGGTGGAGGATGGATCGCTTGTGGGAGAGATTTTGCCGTCGACGATTCTTGACCGCAACACCTTTATCATATGGAAGGGAGGGACACCCGGTGATTTTGAATTAAAACTGTCGTTCCGGATCTCGGCGAACGGCAACAGCGGCATTAACTACCGAAGTGAGGAGGTGAAGGGACTCCCATTTGCGCTGAGAGGCTACCAGTACGATATCGACGGACAGAACCATTACACCGGGCAGAACTACGAAGAACGGAAACGTACTACGCTGGCTTACCGTGGACAGATTGTCACCGTTCAATCTCCTGCAGACACGGCAGCTGCAAATCTGCAGCAAAATAATATAGAACAAAATGCATGGAAGAACGTGCAGGTGACCGGATCATTGGGTAACCCCGATTCACTCGCTACACATATCCGGCGTGACGACTGGAATGAATGCCATCTAATCGTCAGGGGTAACCGGATGCAACATTATATCAACGATATCCTGATGAGTGATGTGACCGACAATGACACCCTTCACCGCAGCCTTTCCGGCCTGATAGGGGTGCAGGTACATGTGGGTCCTCCTATGAAGGTGGAGTACCGGGATATACGCATCAAAGAACTTAATTAGACAGGAAGACAATTCTGTTTGAAGAGCCTGATCAAACTGCTTTCATGCTTGATCATCTGCCTATCCTTCTTTCAGCACAGCTGACGGATCTGTTCGCATGGCTTGTTGTATCTGCCACGTTAATGTTGATAATGAAAGTACAGTAACAATGATGGCAGCCAGGACAAACAACCAACAGGAGATGGGGGTTGCATGAGCGAAGTGTTCCATATACCTGCCGATGAACCAATAGGAGAGGGGAGCAGCCACAGCAAACGATATGCCTATCAAACTAATATATTTCTTCAACAGCAGCAGCATGACATCCTTCGCAGAAGCACCATTGATCTTACGCAGCGCAATTTCCCGTTTTCGTTGTTGCATGTCAAACAGCGAAATTGCAAACAGACCCATACAGGAAATAACTACCGCCAACAGTGCAAACAGATTATTTACATTGCTCGCGCGTCGGTCTTCCTCATACAATTCAGCGATCTTGTCATCCAGCGTACTATAAGTAAAACTCCTGTTCCCGTTAATCTCCCGGTACAGGTTCTTTAAAAAAGTCACAGCTTCATCTTTACGTCCAGGGATAAATCTTACCATCAGGTAATCGTAATGATGTCCCTGTTCAATGTAGTATATCGCAATGGGAGTTGTGGCCTTTGATAAATGACCGGTTTGAAAGTTTCGGATGATTCCTGCAATTCCGTAAGACTGAATGATTGCATCTCCCGTAAGTGATCTTTCAGGCATGATACGCTCCTTTTGGATATCTGTGATATGAAACAGATCACGAGCTGCTTCATTCAGGATTAATCTCTCAGGATTATGAATATCAGTAGAGTCCCATAATCTTCCTTCGATCAGCTCAAACCCAAACATTTGCATATAGGCTGGCGACATTCCCACCAGTTTGATATTTTCAAATTCATCTCCATCACTTCGCCGGAAAGGAACAGTGGCTTCCAAATCATACACCGGCTTCCCGAACAGCCAATCAGAAAAGAGCACTGATTGATTCATTTTTTGTTCTATCCTGGCCACATTCTCATCTATCAACTGCATTTTCGTTGCATAACCATTATTGCCCATCCCACTGAAATCCCGATGCATCATTCGGCACATGATCACGTTCTCGGTTTGATACCCATGGTCTGTGTGCAACATAAATCTGAGCTGTTTCACAAAGTAGAACGCTGAGATCAGCAATGCAAAGGTAACCACATATTGCATGAACAGGAACATCCACCTCAATGGGGATCTCCCTTTACCTGAGTCTGTTGAATGCGGCGATGCGTAGGATTTGGATGAGCGGACCCTGAACAATGGATGAATGGATAATATCAATGGAAGAATACCCAACACAATTACGGAGAAAAGAACAATAAATGCCGGATCAATTTTAAATGAGGGATCCAACCATCCGGATAGCATTTTTGCTGCTACTTCTGTGAGAAACAGAGCAAGAAATAGAGCAATCAGGGTCATTGAAAGGTTTTCCATATAGATCTGCCCGAAAATTTGCCCTTGACTTGCCCCGAAGAACTTCTTCAGACCGAACTCTCTGCCCCTTTTGGAAAGAATGGCAGCAAACAGATGGATATAATTGAAAATACCGATCAATAATATCAGGAATCCGGTTACCGACAAAAGATCGACGGCAAGCCTGTTTCCCTGCTCGAAAGTCGATACTGTTGCACTCAGGTTGATGTCAGGAGGGAAATTATGTCTCTCATCAAAATAAAAATCCTTCAGTGGGAAAAGTTGAAACCGTGCAGTTTTAGATGCAAACTGACCTGATTCCCTGAATTTCCGGTGGTGATTGTTGATCACTGCCGGATCCGCACCGGGTCGCAACAATACCAGGTCGTAGGGTATTCCTCTCATGCCCGCGATATCTTCGTGAATCAATAAATCGAAGTTGAGAAATGATTTGGATGATGATTCACCCATTACCCCGACGATCGTCAACGCTCTCCCGGTGGAATGGATGATTTTCTCACCCAAGGGATTTCCCTCCCCAAATAATCTCTCTGCCAATCGTTCCGTGATAAGTGCTTCATTGGGTCTGTTCATCCGGTGGGTGCCCGAAACAACAGGATAGGGTAGAATCTTAAAAAACAGGCTGTCAGTCGCAAGCGATCGTATCATAAATTGGCTATTTTCTTTGTCGATATGATCTTCTGCAAAGCTCCGGAATGTGGTATGGCACTCCACAAACGGATTGCTCAACAGCTTACCGTCAAGCGGATCTGTTTTGTCGATTATTCCCCAGAACCATGATTTGCCATCCACCTCTTCCATGGTCATGATATAGGTTCTGTCAATATCCGTGGCGAAGTGACTGACTGTTTTCTCTCCGATTACATATTGCGCAATCAGGATCAGACAAGCAAGGCTGATTGCCAGTCCTATTATATTGACTATCGAAAACAACCGGTACCTGGACAGTACGTGAAATGATGTGACGAATAATTTCATTGCTGTATCTGACTAACCAAAGTTTGTTTATTATTCCGTTTTCAGGCTTTTCACCGGATTTGCCTTTGATGTGCGCCACAGGTGCCAGCCAACCGTCATGAAGTTGATGCAGGCAACCAACAAGAGTGCGAGCATCATTGTGGCCACAGATAGGTTCACTCTGTAAACGAACTGTTGCAGCCATTTCTCCATAAACCACCATGTCAAGGGTACAGCAATCAGAAAGGCTGCCGTCATCCAGATAAACATCGGTTTCAACAGCAACCACAGTATTTGTGTTCTCTGTGCGCCGTTGATCTTCCGGATGCCGATCTCTTTGGTACGCTGCCTTACCGCATAAAATGTGATGCCGAACAGACCGAAACAGGTGAGCAGGATGCTGATGAGCGAGTACATCTGTAGCAGGTCTCTCATTTCGAAGATTTTACTGTTTCGTTTTCTGAATTGATGCTCCACATCATTGTAGCTGAAGTGCTCATTGGGATAGCTCTGTTGCCACACACGCTTAATGGCAGCGATGGCATCACGCTTCTCCTTCCCATCAAGGCGTATCTGCATTGATGTCATCTTTTCAGCACCGGCAGGTATCCGCTTTATTAACACCGCCATCACCTGCTCCTCGAGCGATGCGAAATAAAAATCCTCTACAACGCCGGCGATCACCGACACCGAATCGCCGGAGACCAGGTATTTGTTGAGTGGCTCACCGATGATTTGATGAACAGGTTGTTGCAGCCTGTCGGCAAAGGATTGGTTGATAAATACCGAGTGGGGATTGTTGTCGGTGATGCTCTCCCACGGTTCACCGGCAAGCTGTCGCAATCCAAGCATCTGTATCAGGTTCTCATCGCCCCTCAGTTGGAGGACCATGGTTTGGAGCTCCTCACCACTTTCCCTTTTCAGTGTGGCATGCATCACCCATGAGTTCATCAGCATCATGTTTCCCATGGATAGATCACTCACCCCCGGGATGTATCTTATCTGCTGTGCTGATTCACGCAGATCCAGGTTACCCCCCGTCATCCCTATTTCTATGAGATCATGGTAGCGGGAAGCATGTTTTTTCACCAGGCCTGTCTGCCTGCCGACAGTGATGGTGGCGATGATCAGTGCAATGGAGATCACAAACTGCAGGGTAACCATCGAGCCCACCCACCGATGTTTGCCGGAGATAAAAAAGGTTTGTATTTCGGTTCCGGTGGAACGGGCAATCCGGTGGCCTGCCACCCAGCCGGGGATCACTGTCAGCAGCAGGATCAACAGGATGAGTACCGGAAAAAAGTCATTGCTGTAGAAAAAGGAGGGTGTGAAGTCGGCATCCACCACCTGGTTGAAGAGTGGCAACAGGTCATGCATCAGCGGCAATGCCAGCAGGAAGGAAATCAGCACCGTGAGCAGCGTGTCCATTAAGATTTGCAGCCGTAGATCAGCCGGTGCCGCACCCATCAGTTTTTGTGTCTGAAGCATCTTTACCTGTTGCAACAGGCGTGAGAAGCTCATGTTCACATAGTTGAACACCGCGATCAGCAGCAACAGCAACGCCGATATGAATCCTGCCATCAGCAGTCCATCCTTTCGATGGTGCCAGAACGCCAGCTCCTGCTGCTGATAGCGAGAGGAGAGCGCCTTGTCGAGCGGGATAAAATAGTATCTTCCACCGGCCAGTGTGGGTATCTGATCGTTGCTCACCTTCTCCTCAAACAGTGTCAGATCGCTCTTTTCGGGCATCATCAGCAGGGTGGGGCCACCCCAGTTTGTCTCGGGGCTGCATATGAGGCCGTCGAAGGTGATGGCCGACTGGTCGCGTGTTTTAGCCACTGCCCCAATGGTGTATGTTTTCCTGATGTCGGTGTCGAAACCCTCCTCACACACCGTCAGCTGTTCCCCGATGGCATCCTCCCTTCCGAAAAGCCGTGCCGCCTGCTTCTGACTGATCACCATCGCCTGCGGATTATCGAGGGCATCCCAGCTGCCATAAAGCAACTCGAACGGAAAAAAGGTGGGGAAGGAGCTGCCCACGTTGATGATCTCTACCGGGTCGAAGCGTTGGTTGTTCGCCTCGATGTGTTTCACGATAGAGCTGTTCAGTTGCAGGTAATCCTCCACCTCGGGATATTTCGCCATCAACTGCTCAGGGATACCGCCCCGCACGTAGGCCATCTTCTCACCCGGGGAGGAGGGCAAATCCTGCATCACCCACACCATCCTGTCTCTGTTGGGGTTCTGCTGCTCTATGCCCTGTTCATAGACAACGAATGAGAAGAGCATGCTGAAGCAGGCTATCCCCACCGTAAGACTTATCAGCGAGATGAGTGTGAACGTTTTGTTGCGCCACCAGTTCCGGAGGATGAGTTTAAATGCAGTTCTGATCATGATTCTTCTAAAATTAAAGCACCACTTCCGGGACTACCTTGCCGTCGAACAGGTTGATGACACGGTTGGCGAAGCCGGCATCGTGCTGACTGTGGGTGACCATGACGATGGTGGTCCCTTCGCGGTTGAGCTCGGTGAGCAGGTTCATCACCTCGGCACCGTTGCGGCTGTCGAGGTTTCCCGTGGGTTCGTCGGCAAGGATCAGCTTGGGGTTGGCCACCACGGCACGGGCGATGGCCACGCGCTGCTGCTGTCCCCCCGACAGCTGTTGCGGGAAGTGCTTCTCGCGGTGGGTGATCGCCATGCGCTCCATCGCCTCCTTCACGCGGCGCTTCCGCTCCGCAGCACCGATCTTCATGTAGAGGAGCGGCAGCTCGATGTTCTCATAGACATTGAGCTCCTCAATGAGGTTGAAGCTCTGGAAGACAAAGCCGATCACCCCCTTGCGGAGGCCGGTGCGCTGGCTCTCGGTGAATTTCGACACATCGGTCCCGTTGAGGTGATAGCTCCCCGAGGTGGGGTTGTCGAGCAACCCCAGGATGTTCAGCAGCGAGGTTTTCCCGCAGCCGGAGGGTCCCATCACGGCGACAAATTCACCTTCGTTGATTCTGATGTTCACTTCGTTCAGTGCCCATGTCTCCACCTCGTCGGTGCGGAAGATCTTCTGTAAGTTTTCTGTTTGAATCATAGTTTATATGGATTATGAATTAAATTATTATTCTGATTTCACTACTACGGCCGGGTTCTGGCGTGCGGCTCTCACGACCTGAAGGAGCACGCTGGCAAGCACCAGTAGGACCATCAACAGGAAGAGGGCGGCAAAGAGCCACCACTCCATTGAGACCCGCCGGGTGTACTGTTCAAGCCAGCGTTGCATCACCAGCACACCAGCCGGGAAAGCGACCAAACAGGCCAGGAGGGTGATGAGAAGATACTCCCGCAGGAAGAGCTGCAGGATCTCTCGCACGGTGGCCCCGTTCACCTTGCGGATGGCGATCTCTTTGCGCCGGCGGCGGCAGGCCAGCGTGATGATGGAGTAGGCCCCGAACAGGGCGATCAGGATGGCCAGGCCGGTCATGATGCTCAACAGGATGAGGAGATATCTTTCCGATCGGGTATAGGAGGCGTAGATATCCTCCATATTGTCAATCCACAAGTGCCTGTTGTCGAACTTCTCGGCAGCAAGCCGTTTGATCTCTTGCTCAGTTGCCTCCCTCTGACCCTCCGAGTAACGGTAGGCGAATAATTGCCGGGGGACGTATCCTCCTTCTCCGCCCTGGGTCTCTTGTATCCTGTAGATGGTGGGGAACACCGGTATCCGGGGAGAATCGACATACATGTCGGCAATCACACCCACTACCTCCAATCCAAAGATCTGTTTCGAATTGGCAGAGTCTTTGGATTGAAGCAGCCGATTGCCCGTTTCATTGATCAGGCATGCCTGATGTTCGCCGGCAAAGATGTTGCGTCCTTCCAGCAGTTTCATGTCGAAGAAATCCATGTATTCCGGTCCGCTGATGCTGTAAATTTGCAGTCTTACCATCTCCGTTTTCTGATTGTCTCTGACCACCTCCATAGAACTTTGTATGCTGTAGCGTTTGGGCAGGAAATCACCCCCGAATGGAATCACCTCTTCCACCCCCGGAATCCTTCTGATTTCATCGATAGTGATATCATTCTCGTAGAAGGAGACGCTGTTGACATTGTGCCGGTTGAAGCCGATCTCCTTGCTGTTGAGGTAGCTGTATTGGAGAAAGAAGAGGACGGTGGCGAAGATAAGGGTGCTGCTGATGATGAGCTGCAGGGTGATCGTGATGCGGCTGAATCGCTCTTTGCTCCTGCCCGGGTTTGTTTGGGGCGAGAGGCTCTCACGGATCATTCGCCGGAGGATGTGTCTTACGGGGAGGTAGGCGACCAGCACCGCGAGCAGCAGCAGTGCCATGCCAAAGAGGATCGCTTCGCGCCAGAAGAACGATTTGGGTGCCTCAAGCATCGAGAACCGGATGAAATACGGATACAACAGTTCGGTCAGCGACAACCCGATGGCCAGTGCGATCAGCAGGAGCATGGCAAATTCACAGAAAAGCATGAGCAGCAGCTGCAGGTTGGTGGCTCCGTTCACTTGATGCAGTTCCCACTCACGGCGACGGATCTTTATCTTGTTGAGGAAGAGCATCAGGAAGTTGAAGAAGGCACTGATGATCACCAGCAGGGAAACCCCTGCAAAGAGCCTGAGCTGCTGGTAGCGTATGGCCACCTCCGTGCTGGGATGAAGGATGCGCAGATTGGAGAGTGGCACCAGTCGGCAGGAGAACTTCTGGGTAAAAGAAGTATTCTCAGCAACTTGATTTTCGATGCTTATCTCCTCCAGTTTCTCCTGCAGATGCGCAATGTTGATGCCCTCCTTTACCCGTATGTAGGTGAAGCTGTCTTGGTAGCCCCATGGGTTCTCTTTGATTTCTTCGGGTTGAGACACCATGATCAGATCGAAGGGTACATTGCTTTGCTTCGGTTTGTCGGTTACGACAGCCAAAAGATGGAACTGCAGCGAGTCGATCTGCATGCCTCTTTGTGCCTCTTTCAACCCCAGCTTTTGAGCGGTACCCGCGGGCAGCACGTAACTGTCGGGGGGCAGGGTTGGGGGGTAGGAGATTCTGATCTCCGGGTGAAAGACAGGAAAGAAAAAAGTGTCGGCCGTAACGATATGCACATCCGTAAGGAACGCTTTTTCGTTCAGGTTCAGATCACTCTTGTAGGAATAGATGCTGGTCGCAGCCTCAACCTCCGGATAGTTTTTCATCAAGTAGGAGGCCAGGATCTTGGGTGTCATATTCGTCACCCCTCCAACCTGGGTGGAGTCATTGAAAAAGAGACGGAATATCCTCTCCGCATCGGGATTGTGGCTGTCGTAGCCCTTCTCATACCTGATCCAGGAGAGGGTGAAGACGAAGGCGGTGAAACCGATGGCCAGTCCCACGATGCTGATGATGCTCTGTGTCTTGTATTTCAGGAGGTTCCTCCAGGCTACGGTGAGATAGTGTTTGATCATATGTGATTGGTTGTTGTACTGTTTTTGATGGTTGTTATTGAATGATTAACTCCTCCACGTTCCCGAAGGATGCGTAGCCGTTCACCACCACCCGGTCACCGGGCGCCAGTCCGCTCAGGATCTCGTACTGCACCGGGTTCTGCCGGCCGATGGTGATGGGTGTCTTCACTGCCTTGTCGCCCTTGCTGTTCAGCTTGTAGATCCACTGCCCGCCGGTGTACTGGAAGAAGTCGCCCCGTGGCATCACCATCGCTGTCTCCGGTTGTCCCAGCTCAATCTGCAGGCGGTAGCTCTTGCCGATGCGCAGGTTGTCGGGTTGGTCGTTCGTGAAGACCAGGTCCACCCGGAACTGCCGGTCTCTCACTTCGGGTACCACCTTCGACACCCGCAACGGGAATCGGGTGCCCTGATAGGTGACCGTTGCAGGCAGTCCCACGGTTAGCCGATCGATGTAATATTCACTCAGCTGGGTGTGTATCTTAAAGTTGTCCATCACCTTGATCTGACCGATCTGTTCTGATCTCCCCACGCGCTGACCGGGGGTGACGTTGAGAAAACTGAGTTGTCCCGCGGTGGTGGCCCTTACCATCAGGTTGTCCATCCGTGAGCGGGCATGTGCCATGCTTCTGGCGGCACGCTCCAGCTCCCGCTCCATCAGTTCGCGCCGCAGCAGGGTGGCGCTGCTGTCCTGCCTCAGTCCCTCCAGTTGCAGCAGGGTGCTTTTGGTCCTGTAATCGAACTCCTCGCGCTGCACATCGAGCTGTGCCTTGCTCTTCACCCCCATCCGGTATTCCTCTTCCCCGAGCCGCAGGTCTTTCTCCAGACGGCTCAGCTCATAGCGGGCCTGCAGTGCCTGCTGCTGCAAAAGTATCGATTTCTGCTCCATCTCCACCTTTTTCTCCTGATAAAGTATGCGCTGTTGCTCCCATTCTTCCTGTTTCTCTTCAATCTCTCTTTCCAGTTCAGGGTTCTGCAGTGACAGGATGAGTGCATCCCGCTCCAGCATGGCCCCCTCTTCGGCGACGATCTCCTTCACGATCCCTGCCTCCGGGGTGTTCAGCATGATGGTGAGAATGGGCTGCACGATGCCTTCGGCATCCACATAGTCGAGGAAGTGTGCCTCCGCCACCTCGGCGATGGTGATCTTTTCCTCCTGAATCCGCTGTTTCCTTCCGCCCGACAGCGTGATGATGAGGTAGGCTAGGAACAGTGCAAAAGCTGCAGCGGCCAGCAGCGGCAGTCTGTGTCGCCGCAGGAATGATCTCTTTTGCAGTTTGATGTCCATCGATGAGTCGCGCGATTCATGGAAGCTGCCGGTATGGTTTTCGTTGTTCATGTCGTCTTCATTGTTAAAATTCCTGTTCCGCGACAAGGATGGGAGCGTTCAGCTGAAAATCGTATCCCGTGATGCTCCGCAGGGCGTAATAGAGGTTCCAGTAGTTGTGCAGCGCGCTGATGTAGGCGCGTTGTGAGCTGTCTTTCTCGGCGATGGAGGCATTGAGGTCGAGCAGCGTGGACTTGCCCAGCAGGTAGAGGCGGTAGGCCACCTCGTTTCTGCGTGCGGCACGTACCGATGTCTTTTGTGCGATCTCCACCTTGTTTGTCTGCAGGTTGAACTGCTTCACCAGCTTGATCACGTTGGCCTCGAAGTCGGTGCGGGCCTGGGCGATCTCTGTCTTTGTCTTTTCCAGGTTGCTGCGCGCCACCTCCACGCGTCCCTTGCCCACGCCCCAGTCGACAAGGGGAATGCGGATGCCGAGGCTCACCAGCTGCTGATCCATTGGATTGCGGTAGGCGTTGTTCAGTGCTGTTGCCGTCTGTGTCAGTCCCACCTGCATGTAGAGGTCCGCCTTCAGTCCGCGTGATGCCTTTGCCTGTGCCACGCTGCTCTCGCTCTGCAGCTGCTGGAGGGCATACCACTCGATGTCGGGACTGTTCTGCCAGGCATAGTGAAGCGCATCCGCCACGGGTACAATGAAGATGGGCAGCTCACTGCCGATCACCGCCACCATCTCCACGTTATCGCGTATGCCCAGGAAGCTGCGCAGCTCCTGGATGGCGTTATCGACCTCCATGGCGGCATTCAGGCGGTTGCTCTGCTCCGTGAGGTGGTTGATCTCCAGTTGCAACATCTCGTTCTCGGTGATGGTGCCGATGTCGTACCTTCCCTTTGCATAACGGAAGAGGGTGTCGGCCGCCGCATAGTTATAGTCGGCCGACTGCAGCCTGCTCTGTGCCGTGGCCAGGGCGAAGAACTTGTTGGTTGTCATGGCGGCCACCAGCTCCAGCGTCTCCAGGTAGCTCTTCTTTGCCTGTGCGTAACGTGCCGGTTCAATCTTCTTGTCCCACTTCAGCCGGTTGTAGCCGAACAGGTTCTGTGAGTAGCCGAGCACCACGGGGGTCGACTTGAAAGAGCGCCGCTTGTCGGTGAAGAGATCGAGGCGCTGCAGGCCCGTCTCCAGGAAGAGGCTTCCGCCCAGGGGGGCGATGTTCTGGTTGATGGTGAGGCTCCCCTCGTTGAGCAGCTGGTTCCTGTGCAGGAAGCTGTCGCTGCCGTCGGGCAGTGTGACCGGGCTGATGGATCGGTTGAGGGAGCTATAGCTGTTGAAGGAGAGGCTTGGCAGGTAGTCGGCCTTGAAGGTACGCCAGTTCCAGTAGGCAGCGCGGTATTGGTGCCGCGCTGCCACTGCCTGGGGTGACTGAGCACGGGCAAGCGCGACTGCCTCGTCGAGAGTGAGACGAAGCGAGTCCTGCGCTATGAGTTGCCCTGTGCAGATTGAATAAAGAATGAATAGTAGAATGTATCTCATGCTGCTTTTCTCAATCAAATGGCGTGCCAAACGGGTAACCGGCAGAGATAGAGAAAGATGCTGTTTTATCGCGAGGGCGGGAGGTGTGCATTACCGCACAATATATGTGCGGTTTCACACAGTCTGAACCGAATAATTGGCCTATATTTGTGGAGCAAAAACGAATTGCGATGAACAAGGAAGGCAAGATACTGATCGTAGATGACAACGAGGACATCCTCTTCGCGCTCAATCTTCTGCTGCAGCCCCACGTGGAGAAGGTGAAGGTGACGACACGACCGGAGCGGATCGTTGATTTCATGGAATCGTATCGTCCCGATGTGATCCTGCTCGACATGAACTTCCACCATGATGCCAGCAGCGGACAAGAGGGTTTTCATTGGCTGAAACAGATCCATAGCATCGATCCCAACATGGTGGTGATCTTCATCACCGCCTATGGCGATACCGAGAAGGCGGTGCGAGCCATCAAGGCGGGGGTCACCGATTTCATCCCCAAGCCGTGGGAGGGCGAGAAGCTGCTGGCAACCATCTCATCAGCCCTGCAGCTGAGCAAGAGCAGAAACGAAGTGTCGCAGCTCAGGAAACAGGTGTCGGCACTCGAAAGCAACAGGCCTCCATTTCCTGAGATCGTGGGTGAGAGTGAGGTGATGCAGGCGCTCTACGGCACCATCGACAAGTTGAAGGATACCGATGCCAACATCCTGCTGCTGGGCGAGAATGGTACGGGGAAGGACCTGATCGCCAACCTGCTTTACCACTCCTCACCGCGTGCCGGGAAGCCCTTCGTGCACATCGACCTGGGGAGCATCCCCGAATCACTCTTCGAGAGTGAGTTGTTCGGTCATGAGAAAGGGGCTTTCACCGATGCGAAAAGAGAGAAGCAGGGGCGGTTTGAGATTGCCAGCGAAGGCACGCTGTTCCTGGATGAGGTTGGCAACCTGTCGCCTTTCATGCAGGCGAAGCTGCTGACGGTGCTGGAGAAGAGAGAGGTGATTCGCCTGGGTTCCACCCGGCGGGTGCCGATCAACGTGCGACTGATCTGTGCCACCAATGCGGACATCCATGAGATGACAGAGCGGGGTGAGTTCCGGCGCGACCTGTTGTACCGCATCAACACCATTGAACTACACATCCCTCCGTTGCGGGAGAGGGGCAGCGACATCCTGCTGCTGGCCGATTTCTTCAGGGAGAAGTATTGCCGCAAGTACAAGAAGGAGATCAGGAGCATCGCCACCTCGGCACAACGCAAGCTGCAGGAGTACCCCTGGCCGGGCAACGTGCGGGAGCTGCAGCATGCCATGGAGCGGGCCGTGATCTTGTCTTCCGGTTACATGCTCTATGCCGATGACATCTTGCTCACACCCGTTACCACGGGCAGGAGAAATGAGAACCTGAACCTGGAGGAGCTGGAACGCAAGGCCATAGATCAGGCCTTGAAGCAGTCTGATGGAAATATGAACCGGGCAGCCGACCTGCTGGGGATCTCGCGCTTTGCGCTCTATCGTAAAATGGGCAAACAATCGGAGAAATAAGATGAAGCTACCCTCCAGATATCTCTACATGTTCAAGATAGCGGCCATCCTGGTGTTGTCGCTGACAGCGGTATGGCTCTTCCTGCATGCACTCTATTTCTCCTCCCTCCTGGTGTTGATTGTCATGCTGGTTGTATCGGTCTCACTCTACTACGACAGGAAGAAACTGATCACCCGCATGGAGCGCATGATCTCCGGTATCCGGCATGCCGATTACTCTTTTCACTATCCGCAAAACAGCTCGGAGGAGGAGCTCAACCGCCTGTCGAAAGAGATGGACGAGGCGTTGCAGCATTTCCGTGCACAGGCGCAGCATGCCTACATGGAGGAGGCAGAGACGGAGGC
>Ga0265294_10004303_pt1 | contig 17857 bp, 18 predicted proteins | sample MunlanPumphouse3_FD_192504 | JGI IMG/M metagenome (GOLD analysis project Ga0265294, IMG submission 192504) | Groundwater microbial communities from a municipal landfill in Southern Ontario, Canada - Pumphouse #3 | ecosystem: Environmental > Aquatic > Deep subsurface > Groundwater | place...
GGAAATAGAAGTATTTTCAGTAAAAAATTGCTGGAAGCTTTACAAAGGACGATTACAGAAGGTGAACAGGCCATTCTCTTTATGAATAGGAGAGGTTTTCATACTTATGTGATGTGCCGCGAATGTGGCAAACCTCTAACTTGTCCCCATTGTAGTATTACCTTGATTTATCATCAGGCTAAAGGTAAGCTGGTTTGTCATTATTGTCATTATCAACGTTCTCTGCCTAAGCATTGTGCTTTTTGCGGCAGTTCTTATGTACGTTATTATGGAACAGGAACGGAACGCGTGGCCATGGAGTTTGCCAAGCTTTTTCCTGGTGTTTCCTTTTTACGGATGGATACAGATACGACACAGAGGAAAGATAGCCATATGCGAATGATCAAAGAGTTTCAGGAGGGTAGGGCGCAGGTGCTTATTGGCACACAGATGATCGCGAAAGGTTTGGATTTTCCGGAAGTGACTTTAGTCGGTGTGGTTAATCCGGACTTTCTTGTTAATATGCCTGATTATCAAGCAGGAGAACGGGCCTATCAATTAATGACTCAAGTAGCGGGAAGGGCGGGGAGAGGTGAGAAAGCAGGGGAAGTGTTAATCCAGACGTATGACCCTGAACATTATCTTTTTTCTGCGGTAGTGCAACAAAATTATGAGGCTTTTTATCAACAGGAGATAGCCAACCGCGAAGCTTTGCAGTATCCGCCGTTTCTTTATTTAGCACGGATTATGGTAAGCGGTTATCAGGAAAGACAGGTTATGCAGAGAATACAAGAGTGGCTGGAAATTTTGCGCAGTGAAAGGTTAAGCTTAAAAGAAGAGGTGGAATTTCTGGGTCCGGGGCCGGCTCCTTTAGGCTTTTTGAAAAAGAGATTCCGTTATCATCTTCTTATAAAAAGCGGTCAATTAAAGGTTTTACAATATTTAACCCGGCAGGTTAGGGAGAGAGATTTGAAAAATAGTGGCGAACCACGTACCATTATTGATCTTGAACCGCAAAATTTACTTTAAAGAAGATGGGGAATCATCGTTATCTTGTGTGAGGAGGAAAATTAATGGCTGTTTATCAAATTGTGAAGATCCCTGATGTGATTTTACGTCAACAGGCGAAAAAAGTAGAGAAAATTACACCTCAGATTGAGAAACTGCTAGACAATTTAAGAGATACGTTATGTGCTACTGCTATTGGGGTGGGTCTGGCTGCTCCGCAAATTGGTGTTTCTAAACGGGTCATTGTGATCAAAATTGAAGAAGATTTATATCAATTGGTCAATCCGGAGATTATCCAAGCAGAAGGTTCGGCAATTGATGTAGAAGGCTGTTTAAGTGTTCCTGATATAATTGGCGAGGTGACAAGGGCTGAAAAGGTTTTAATCAAAGCCCTTGATCGTCAGGGGAAAGAATTAGAAATACAGGCGGATGGACTTTTAGCGAGGGTTCTGCAGCATGAAATAGATCATTTAGAGGGCATCCTTTTTATTGATAAAGCTAAGAATCTTCGTCCTATGGAGTGAATGATGATGCGGATCGTATTTATGGGAACTCCGGATTTTGCGGTACCTGTTTTGGTAAAGCTGGGGCAGGCCGGTTATGACCTCGCCGCTGTTGTTACTCAGCCTGATCGCCCTCGAGGGCGCGGGCATAAGGTGAGTTTTTCTCCGGTGAAGGAAAAAGCTTTAGAGATGGGGTTAAAGGTACTTCAACCTGCTCGCGTTAAGGATAAATCTTTTATAAAAACTTTACAGGAACTGCAGCCGGAGTTAATTGTTGTCGCAGCTTTCGGACAAATTTTACCTGCAGAAGTTTTAAATATTCCTGTTTATGGCTGTCTTAATGTTCATGCCTCCTTGCTGCCTCGTTATCGAGGGGCTGCTCCTCTGCAGCGAGCCATGATGGCGGGAGAGAAGAAGACAGGTGTAACGATTATGTTGATGGACCAAGGGTTAGATACAGGGGACATCTTGACTCAAGCAGAGGTGGAAATTCCTTATAATTTTAATTGTGGTCAGTTACATGATCGTTTAGCGAGAAGCGGTGCTGAATTATTAATCAAAACACTTCCTCTTTGGCAAAAAGGGGAAATATCGCCTCAATCCCAGACAGGGATGGAGTCCAACTATGCCGCACCACTGAAAAAGGAAGATGAAAAAATTGATTGGGCGAATTCCGCCGCAGTGCTTTATAATCAGATTAGGGGTTTGACTCCTTTTCCCGGTGCTTATACAGTTTTTCAAGGAAAACCTTTAAAAATTAGCGAAAGTGAGCTATACGCTTTTACGGGTCAGCCGGCAGTACCGGGTACTGTACTTCTTTTGCTAAAGGGACAAGGCTTTGTCGTGCAGACGGGTGCCGGTTGCCTTTTGGTCAAACAGGTACAGCCTGTAGGTAAAAAGACGATGCCGGCACATAGTTTTATTAATGGTTATCATCTTGAGGTGGGCGATGTCTTCAACAATTAAGAAAAACAAGGAAGCGGAACAACGAGCTAAAAAAAGAATATTTGTCGGTTTGCTGCTTGGTAGTCTCTTGTTTTTAGCCGCAGTAGTTGCTTTTGCTTGGTGGTTGGTTTCCAGGCAGGCCTTTTACTTAAACAAGATTCTTTTAACGGTGGTTATCGCCGTTGCCATAGTTTTTTTTGTTCTTTTGTCTGTAGGGTTGTTGGGATTAATTTGGAGCTTGTGGCGTTCTAAAGAGATAGCTCCTTTGCAAAGCATTATGCGTACAGCGACCAGGGTGCTGTTCCCTTTAGCTATCTGGATGGGCAAATGGCTGGGCTTGGCGGAAGAGAAGATCAAAAGCTCTTATATTCAGGTTTCGAACCAGTTGGTAAGAACACAGACTAAGTTAAAAGCATATCAAAAGGTCATGCTTTTAGCCCCTCATTGCCTGCAGTGGATCCATTGCCCTCATAAAATAACGATCAATGTGGATAATTGTAAAAGATGTGGTCACTGTCCGATTGCGGATTTGCTTGACCTAGCTCAAAAAACAGGGGCGCATCTGGAGGTAGTTACCGGAGGAACAATGGCGCGTAAGGTGATTAAGGAATATCACCCTCAAGCGGTAGTAGCGATTGCCTGTGAAAGAGATTTAACTAGTGGGATTCAAGATGTGGAGGGGTTGCCGGTGCTGGGGATAGTCAATGAACGACCTGAAGGCCCTTGTGCTAATACGAGGGTGGATTTAAGTAAAGTAGAAGAAGCGATCAGAGGTTTTCGCCAAGAGACAGGGATAAGTAATGAAAGATAGAGAGCTTGCTTTTCGGGTATTACTAGAGATTGAAGAAGGGGCTTATGCCAACCTTGTTCTTGCTGAAACCTTGCGTAAGGCTAAAAATCTTACTTCTTTGGATCGTGCTTTGATTACAGGGCTTGTTTACGGTACTGTTAAATATCGCGCCAGCTTGGATTGGTTGATTGCAAAGACGGTTAAAAAGGTTGAGAAGCTGGAAAAAGAGCCTCGGATCTTATTGCGTCTTTCTTTTTATCAGCTTCTTTTTATGGACAAAATACCGCCTTTTGCTGTAACTAATGAGGCGGTTAAGCTTGCTAAAAAGTATTTTCATGCCGGTGTAGCTTCCTTGTTTAATGGTGTTTTGCGTAATTATTTACGCAATCCGGGCAAGGTTGTTTGGCCTGATGCTCAGGAAAATCCGCTGGAGTATTTAGAGGTTGTTTATTCCCATCCCCGCTGGATGCTGGAACGTTGGTTGCAACGATACGGGTGGGAAAAAACGATTAAACTATGTCAGTATAATAATAACCCAACGGAATTATGGATTAGGACAAATACTTTAAAATGTTCACGGGAAGAACTTATGATAAGATTGCAAGAAGAAGGATGTGTTGTGATTCCGAGTTTACGAGTGCCGGAGGGTATTCTTCTGCAATCCGCGCCGCCGCTTGCTTCTTTGCCCAGTTTTCAGGCTGGGCTTTTTACGGTACAAGATGAAAGTTCGATGTTAGTGGCACATGTGCTTAATCCTCAGCCTCATCAAGCTGTTCTGGATGTTTGTGCCGGTCCGGGTGGTAAAACTACCCATCTTGCTCAATTGATGAAGAATCAGGGCGAAATTTTAGCTTGTGACGTGCATCAGCATCGGAGACGATTGATTGAAGAAAATGCGGCGAGGTTAGGGATAGACATTATTAAAACACAGCTTCTTGATGCAACAAGGATCGAAAGCGAGTTAAAGCGTCAATATGAGCTGGTGCTTGTTGATGCTCCTTGTTCAGGGCTTGGTGTGCTGCGCAGAAGACCTGATGCGCGTTGGCGTAAACAGGAAGAGGAAGTGCAAGCATTAGCAGCATTACAAACACAAATTTTAGCAAGTGTCTATCATCTTTTATTGCCGGGGGGTAAACTTATTTATAGTACTTGTACGATTGAGCCGGAAGAGAATGTTCAGGTTGTAGATAAATTTATCGGCACACATGCTGATCTCGTTAGTTTTGATCTAACTTCTTATTTCCCCTATGGGCCACGTACTCAGGAAGAAAACGAGGAATTAAAAAAGGGGCGGAGGCAGTTTTTGCCTTTTCAAGAGGGAATGGAGGGTTTTTTTATTGCCGGATTGCAGAAAAGAATTTAATGATGAAGAGCCGCGGGAAAAGAAATATTTTGCAGTAAGGGGTCTGGAAAAAGAGGAAATAAGTGATTTTTTGGCGAAGTTAAAAGAAAAATCTTTTCGGGGTGACCAGGTTTTTCGCTGGGTGCAGGCACAAGCTGTCCAATCTTGGGCGGAAATGACTAATTTAAGTGTTGACCTGCAAGAAAAACTGGCGAGCACTTTTAGTTTAGTGCCTTTAAAGTTAGTTCAGGAACAGGTTAGCCGCGATGGCACACGTAAATATCTGTGGGAATTGGTAGATGGGCAGAGAATAGAGAGTGTCCTGCTTTTCCACGCAGGGGATTTTACGAGAAAGCGGACGACACTTTGTCTTTCTACTCAGGTGGGCTGTCCGATGGGTTGTGGTTTTTGTGCCACAGGGAAACTAGGTTTTACCAGAAATCTTACTGTAGGAGAAATAGTAAGTCAGGTTTTAGACCTTACGGCGTTACAGCGACATAGAGAAGGACTGCGGCAAGAACAGTTTAAAATAAATAATCTTGTTTATATGGGAATGGGGGAACCTCTTTTAAACTTGCCTGTTGTCTTAAAAAGTATTAAACTATTGAATTATAAAGATGGTCAAAATATTGGCATCAGACGCATCACCATCTCTACTTGTGGTCTTGTTCCACAGATTGACCAATTGGCCGCAGCAGGACTTGATTTCGTTTTAGCAGTTTCTCTGCATGCTCCTAATAATGAATTGCGTAATCGAATTATGCCGATCAATCGGCAGTATCCGTTAGAAAAGTTACTTAATGCCTGTCGTCGTTATATTAAGCAAACAGGGCAGAGGATAACTTTTGAATATGTATTAATAAAGGGGTTTAATGATAGTTTACAAGCAGCAGCCGAGTTGGCAGCTCTTTTACGGGGGATGAAGGCTAATCTTAATGTCATCCCTGTTAATACAATTGGTGGCAGGCAATATCAAAGACCGTCTTTTGAGGATATTCAGCGTTTTGTTTCTTTTCTGCAAGAAAAAGGGATTGCTGCAGTTCTTCGTGAAGAAAAAGGCAGTGATATTGCCGGGGCTTGTGGTCAGTTGGCAGGTGGTTTGGAGTGAGGTGAAAAACCTTGTGGGCAAAGGCTTTGTCTGAAACCGGTCGCGTCAGAAAAGATAATCAGGATAATTATTTGGTCTCTACGGAGAGAGGCCTTTTTGTTGTGGCTGACGGGATGGGCGGTCATGCCGGGGGAAAGGTGGCCAGCAGTATTGCCAAACAAGTGTTAGCTGAAGAAATAGTCCCTTCGCCGGTTGCTGCTGATTGTGGCAAGCTGCTTTTAAAAGCGTTGCTTAAAGCGAATGATTTGATTCTGCAGCAAGGACAGGAACAAGCATATTTGGGGATGGGGACAACCGTGACGGCGGCGATGTTTGGTGCCGGAAGATTATATCTGGCTCATATTGGTGACAGCAGAGCTTATTTGTTCAGAGGAGGCAGTTTACAGCTTTTGACGCAAGATCATTCTTTGGTTAATGAGTTATTGCAAAAAGGTGAATTAACGCAGGAAGAAGCGAAGCATCATCCGCGTCGTAATATCCTTACCAGAGCCTTAGGAATTACTGAAAATCCGCAGATTGATCTTTTGGATTTATCTGTACAGAAGGGCGATTTGTTGTTATTGTGTACAGACGGTTTGCATAATCAGGTCTATGAAGAAGAGCTTACGCAAATTCTGGCGGCGGAGGGAGAGGGCTTGCTGGAAACAAAGGTGAAAAGAATGGTTAATCTGGCTTTGGAACGTGGCGGTAATGATAATATTACCGTAGTTCTTATTCAGGATAAGTAAATGTTTTTAGTTGAGGTTCGCGGAGAAAGGGGTGAGACGGTGATTGGGAAGCTTTTGGGCAATCGTTATGAGCTTTTAGAACAAGTTGGCGGCGGAGGTATGGCCTTAGTCTATCGGGCTAAGGATGTTTATCTTAATCGGATTGTCGCGATAAAAATTTTGCGGGAGCAATTTACCAGTGATGAAGAGTTTGTGACGCGTTTTCGCCGTGAAGCTCAAGCCGTCGCCAGTCTTTCTCATCATAATATTGTTAGTATTTACGATGTGGGGCAGGATGGCGGGACTTATTATTTAGTGATGGAAATGGTAGAAGGGCGGGATCTGAAAGCCTTAATCAAAGAAAAAAGTCCTTTTTCTACGCGGGAAACAGTAGAGCTTGCTACCCAGATTTGTGATGCTCTGGCTCATGCGCATGAACATCAAATTATTCACCGTGATATTAAACCTCATAATATTATTATTACTAGTGAAGGCAAGGCTAAAGTGACTGATTTTGGTTTAGCCCGGGCTGTTTCTATGGCTACGGTAACACATACCGGTAATATCATGGGTTCTGTCCATTATTTTTCTCCCGAACAAGCTAGGGGAGAGATTGCCGATGAAAAATCAGATATTTATTCTCTGGGGGTCGTCCTTTATGAAATGGTTACGGGTAAACTTCCTTTTGAGGGTGAATCCCCCATTAGTATCGCACTTAGTAAAATCCAAAATGACCCTGTGGTCCCTTCGGAAATTAATCCGCAAATAGGAGAAGCTTTAGAAAAGGTTATTCTAAGGGCGATGGCTAAAGATCCGAGAAAACGATATGCTTCTATCTCTGAATTAAGGCGCAATCTTCTTTCTGCAGGGTTGTATAATCGTGTGGAAAATGATGGTTCGATCAAAGCGATGGAGGATACGATTGTTTTGCCGCGGCTTCGTAAAGAGGAGCAAGGTAAAACAGAGAAAAGCAATTTGGCTGCACCGCTTAAATTATGGACATGGGTCATGGTGGCTTTACTTATTGTTGGTTTTCTTCTGGGGATGTATTTATCGGCAACGGTACTTGCTAAGGGTGAAGTTGCCGTACCCGACCTCGCTAATAAAACAATGGAGGAGGCTGGAAGGGAGCTGGAGCAATATGGTTTGATCTTGGTATCGGGGCAAACCATCCATCACCCTACGCTTGCCGAAGGTTTAATTATTTCACAAACACCTAAAGCTGAAGAAATCGTTAAAAAAAATGGAAAAATAGAAGTAACCATAAGTAAAGGCCCGTTAATGGTGGAAGTCCCTCCTGTTCTGGATATTTCTCTTGCCGCGGCGGAAATCGCGCTCTCCAATCAGGGTTTGCTTAGTGATCCTGCTCATGTTTATCATAATCAAATTGCCGTAGGTCATGTAGTGCATCAGGATCCTGAAGCCGGGCAAACGGTGGCCCAGGGAACCACGGTTAAATTAATTATTAGTAAAGGACCGCAGCCGGTTTGGATTAAGATGCCTCAACTTACAGGTTATAGTTTGACTGAGGCGAAAAGCATCTTGGAGAGTAATAGTCTTGATTTAGGTGTAGTTCAACCGGAAACCAGTTACCGCTATCCGAAAGAGATTGTTTTACGTCAGGATCCAGGCGCTGAAAGTGAAATATTGCAGGGAATGATCGTTAATTTAGTGGTTAGTGCGGGACCGGGTCCCGAATGGTAAGGGGAGCAGGAGGCAATTTATAATTCATAATGCATAATGAGGTTCAGGGGCAAGGTTTTGTGAAGGGATTGGGGGTAAGGTGTGAAGTTTACCGGAATTATCGTCAAGGGCTATAGTGGCTTTTATTATGTACTCGAAGAAAACATCGTCCAAGGGGAACAAGGCACAGCGGAAAAGAAGGTTTGGCAATGTTCTTTAAGGGGGAAGCTTCGTCTGCAAAAACAAACTTTTTTTCCCGGGGATCGGGTTGTTTGTACAAGAACAGATGAAATCTTGGGTAAAGCTGTCTTGGAAGAAGTTTTACCTCGTCGGACAGAGTTGTCCAGACCGTCTGTGGCTAATGTTGACCAGGTGGTAATTATGACGGCTTTAGCAGAACCGGAGCCTGATTTACAGCTTCTTGATCGGATGATGATTATGGCTGTATATTATGGGGTAAAGCCGATCCTCTGTTTTAATAAGGCGGATCTTGTTACTGCGCAGCAGACGGTAAACTTAACGAAAAAATATGTGCCCACGGGGTATCCCGTTATCGTGATCAGCGCTTTTAAAGGCTGGGGGTTACAGGAATTAAAAGCATTGCTGCAGAATAAAATTTCTGTTTTGGCAGGATCCTCGGGGGTAGGGAAATCAAGTCTATTGAATTCTCTAGAACAACAATTTTCTTTACTTACGGGGAAGGTTAGTAAAAAAAACAGTCGGGGGAGACATACGACGCGACATGTGGAGTTGCTTCCTCTTGCCGATGGTGGTTTGTTGGCTGATACTCCCGGCTTTAGCAGGTTGTCTTTACCTCAAAAAATGAAGAGAGAAGAGTTAATTAAATATTATCCGGATTTTCTTCATTATCATGCTTCATGTAAATTCAATACTTGTTTGCATCGAGAAGAACCGGGGTGTGGTGTTAAAGCAGCAGTCGAACAAGGTTTGCTTGATGCCGGCAGGTATCAGCGTTATCTGGAAGTTTTGACAGAGGTTATTGTCGAAGAAAGGAGATATTAGCAATGGTTTTATTAGCGACATCAATTTTATCGGCTGATTTTAGCCAATTAGGAAAATCCGTAGCCTATGTGGAAAAGGCTGGAGCCCATTGGGTACACATTGATGTGATGGATGGTCATTTTGTACCTAATCTCACCGTAGGACCTGTGGTGATTAAGGCCTTACGCTCACAAAGTCAGCTTTTATTTGATGTTCATCTGATGATTGAGAATCCGGAGCTTTATTTACGGGATTTTCGGAGAGCCGGTGCCGATTTAATTACCGTGCATGCCGAGACTTGTCCTCATTTACACCGTACTATCCAGATGATTAAGGATCTGGGTGCTAAAGCAGGGGTCGCTTTAAATCCACATACTCCCTTACAGGTAGTTGAGTATCTGTTAGAAGATTTGGATTTGGTGCTTTTAATGACGGTTAATCCTGGTTTTGGCGGGCAGCATTTTATTCCGGCTGTTCTTCCTAAAATTAAGCTGTTAAAACAATGGGCACAGGAAAGGAATCCTGATTTATATATTCAGGTAGATGGGGGTATTAATAGGGAGACTGCTCCTTTGGTTGTACAAGCCGGGGCCAATGTACTTGTTGCCGGTTCCGCAGTGTTTAATAATCCGGATCCGGCACAGGCTGTAGCCCAATTACTGGAAGCATATGAATAAGCCGCCTAAGGCGGCTGTCGTTTTTATAGGGAAATATTGAGAAGAAAGGATTAAGGGCGTTGAAAGAATTAAACAAGTTTAAATGTGTCATTGTTTCCGGTGGTCTGTTAGAAGATGAGGCTTACCATCGGCAGATAATAAAAGAGGCAAAAATGGTTATTTGTGCCGATAGTGGGGCTAGGCATGTCCTCAGATTAGGGATAACACCGTCTTTAGTGGTGGGCGATTTAGATTCTTTGGCGGCGGAAGAAATAAAAGAATTAAAAAAGCGCGGTGTAAAATTTGTGCAATATCCACGGGAAAAGGATTATGCCGATACTTACTACGCTTTGCTGAAAGCTTTGGAGTTCGGGTATGAGGGTATTGCCATGGTAGCTTGTTTGGGCGGAAGGTTTGACCATGCTCTGTCTAATATCATGTTATTAGCTTTACCTCAAGTCAGGGCGCTGGATGTTCGCATTTTAGAACCTTGTCAAGAAATATTTTTAATTAAACCCAAGATGAAATTATGGGGGCAAAAAGGAGAAATACTCTCCCTTTTACCTCTAAGCGAAGAAGTAACAGGAATAACTACCTCCGGTTTATATTATCAAGTTCCCGCCGGAAGATTTACGATGGGCTTGCCACTGGGGGTTAGTAATGTTTTTACTGACGAAGTGGTGGAGCTTTCTCTGGAAAAGGGTTTATTGCTGGGTATTCACATTAAAAAAGAAAAAAGCGGTGATTTCCGCTTTCTCTTCTCCAGTTAAAGACGATTAAATTTATCGTTCTGCCCTTAAAATGTTTAAATTAAATAACTCGTTCAATTTTACCCGAACGGAGGCAGCGTGTACATACTTTCAGTTTTACTGGTGTTCCCTTGATTTTTGTTCTAACTGTCTGTAAATTAGGAGCCCAAGTTTTCTTGGAACGTCTATGTGAATGACTGACTTTCATTCCTGTGACTTTGCCTTTATCACAAATATCGCATTTGTTGGACATATAATCTCCACCTCCTTAAAGCATATCACTTTGTCATTTTATCAAAAATGAGAGGAGAAGGCAAGAGGGAAACAAAGTATTATGATTGCCGGATTATTTGTAGGGAACGGCGCCCTCGTCGTTCCGTCTTGCATGAAAGGCTAAGGATACATAATTGGGAAGGAGGATCTCTATGAAAAAAGCGGTGTTACAGCTCCTGTTGGAGCAGCAAGGGAAATATATCTCCGGGGAGGAGATGAGTAATCTTCTTCAGGTGAGTAGGACAGCCATCTGGAAGCATATCCGGAGTTTAAAAGAAGACGGTTATCAGATTAGTTCTTCTTCCGGAAAAGGTTATTGTCTTTTGGAGAGAGCGGACATTCTTACACCTACCGAAATCAAGACGGGGTTAGAGACGGAGTTTTTGGGGCATAACCTGTTCTGTTATGCTACGCTTGATTCCACAAATGAAGCCGCGAAAAGAGAGGCTTTAGCAGGTGCTCCGGAGGGTACGGTGATTGTGGCCGAACAACAAGAGCAAGGCAAAGGCAGACTTACGCGAAATTGGTTTTCTCCTTCTGGCTTGGGGCTGTGGTTTTCTGTGATTTTACGCCCGGAAATAAAACCGGCTCAGGCAGCTCAGTTGACCTTTGTTAGTGCTGTCGCTGTTTGTAAGGCTTTAAGGGCAGTGACTGGGTTACCTATCATGATTAAATGGCCCAATGATTTATTGTGTGGGGAGCACAAAGTGTGCGGGATTCTTACTGAATTAAGTGCCGAAATTGAGGAGATTAATTATCTTGTGGTGGGGATTGGCATCAATGTTAATCAACAGAAACAGGATTTTTCTCCTGAAATAAAGGATACAGCGATTTCCTTAGCATTAGCTACAGGGCGTTCCTGGCAGAGAGCCGAGCTTTTACGCAAGATTCTAGGGGAATATGAAAAACAGTATCAACTCTATTTTACAAAAGGGTTTAGGCAAACATTGTTCTTTTGGCGAGAACTTAACACAACTTTAGGAAAAGAGGTTGTAGTTAGTACGAGGGAGGGAAGTTTTACCGGAATGGCAGAGGAGATTAATGAGGATGGTTGTTTGCTGGTGCGCAAAGATTCCGGAGAGGTTGAGGTTTTATTAGCCGGTGATGTTTCCCTCCGGCGCAATTTTTAAGGGAGCCAGGTTCTTATGTGCGTAGAGAAAAAAAGACGATTTGCCTGTTGGTTATCAGGAATATTTAAACGAGTCAGGATATTGTATACTTAAGGAAAAGCCCGTGATAATCTTGTAAATTAAAAATGTATTGGTATAATGTAAGTGAAAAACATTACAATAAGAAGGAGATAGGTTTAGAAGGGGATAGGTTTTTGGATGTCGTTAGGGATGCGGAATTTTCTGGAGCTATGATTGAGGAAAATATGTGGAAGGAGTAGTTGGTATGTTGGAAAAAGAGAAATGGCAAGAGTTAAGCAAGGCTAAGGAAAATTGGGAAAAAGGAACGGTGGAAAAAGCTCTATCTAAGTTTAAAGAACGACAAGAGGAATTCAATACTGGTTCAGGTATTCCTATTGCCCGTCTTTGTACTCCCCTAGATGCCCAAAAATTGGATTATGAAAATGATCTAGGGTTTCCCGGGGAATATCCTTTTACACGGGGAGTTCAGCCGACGATGTATCGCGGCAGGTTCTGGACAATGAGACAGTACGCCGGTTTTGCTACGGCAGAAGAGTCTAATAAGCGCTATAAGTATTTGCTGGAACAGGGTCAAACAGGTCTTTCTGTGGCTTTCGATTTGCCGACACAAATAGGCTATGACTCCGATACCCCTATAGCTCAGGGGGAAATTGGTAAGGTTGGTGTGGCGATTGACTCCCTGGCGGATATGGAAGTGCTTTTTAACGGAATCCCCTTAGATAAGGTTAGTACCTCCATGACGATTAATGCCTCGGCGGCAATTCTTTTGGCGATGTATATTGCTGTTGCGGAAAAGCAAGGGGTTAGTACTGAGCAGCTTAGAGGAACCATTCAAAATGATATTCTTAAAGAATATTCGGCGCGGGGAACTTATATTTTCCCTCCCACCCCTTCGATGCGGCTGATCACTAATGTTTTTGAATTTTGTGCTGAGAACGTCCCCAAATGGAATACTATCTCGATCTCTGGTTATCACATTCGGGAAGCCGGTTCAACGGCTGTCCAGGAAGTGGCCTTTACTCTCGCCGACGGTATTGCTTATGTAGAGGCGGCGATTAAAGCGGGGATGGATGTAGATGATTTTGCGGGACGTCTTTCTTTTTTCTTTAATGCCCATAATGACCTTTTTGAGGAAGCGGCCAAATTTAGGGCAGCGCGTAAAGTTTGGGCCAAGATTATGAAAGAGCGTTTCGGGGCGAAAAATCCTCGTTCTTGGAAGTTGCGTTTTCATACCCAGACGGCCGGTTCTACTTTGACGGCACAGCAGCCGGATAACAATATTGTGCGGGTAGCGATTCAGACTCTGGCTGCCGTTTTAGGCGGAACGCAATCTTTGCATACGAATTCGAGGGATGAAGCTTTAGCTTTACCTTCCGAGGATTCTGTACGTATTGCTTTGCGGACACAGCAAATTGTTGCTTATGAATCAGGGGTTGGCGAAACGATCGATCCCTTAGCCGGTTCTTATTATGTCGAAAATCTAACCACAGAGATTGAAAAGCGGGTCTGGGCTTATATCGAAAAGATTGATGCTCTGGGTGGTGCGGTAAAGGCGATTGAGCAAGGCTATATTCAAAAGGAAATTGCCGACAGTTCTTATGCCTATCAGAAGGCAATGGAGGCAGGTCAACGTATTGTGGTAGGTTTGAATAAGTTTCAGATGGAAGAACAACCTGTAAAAGGTCTTTTGCGAGTGGATCCTGCTGTAGGTGAAGCACAAGTAAAAAGGCTGCAGGAGTTGAAGAAATCCCGTGACAATGCAGCGGTACAGAATAAACTTGCGGATTTGCGTCAAGCCGCTCAGGGTGAGACCAACCTGATGCCCTATATTCTCGCGGCAGTTCGTCTTTATGCTACCGAAGGGGAAATCTGTAATGTCTTACGTGATGTTTTTGGTGAGTATAGACCTGTCGAGATACTGTAACTAATTGTAGAAATATATATTGAAAGGGGCTTGTTGGAAAATGGCAGAAAAACGAATCAGAGTTTTAGTCGCCAAACCGGGACTCGATGGTCATGATCGGGGAGCGAAGGTAATTGCCCGTTCTTTGCGTGATGCGGGAATGGAAGTAATCTATACGGGGCTTCGTCAAACTCCTGAACAAATAGTGGCTGCGGCCATTCAGGAAGACGTAGATGTAGTAGCGATGAGTTTGTTATCAGGTGCTCATAATCATCTTTTTCCCAAAGTGGTAGAACTTTTAAAAGAAAAAAACGCGGAGGATATTTTAGTTCTTGGTGGTGGTGTCATCCCGGAAGCCGATATCCCTTTTTTAAAGGAAAGGGGTATTGCTGAAATTTTCACTCCCGGTACACCTACAGGTAAAGTTGTCAAATTTATTCGCGATAAAATAGGAGAAAAAGTATAAGTATATCTTTTTAAAGGCGGTGGACATATGGAATTGGTACAGCGAGCCCGACAAGGTGACCGCCGTGCTTTAGCCAGGTTAATTACTTTAGTGGAAAATGAAGCGCCCGAAGCTGTTGAAGCTTTGCAAGAATTATATCTGTTTACAGGTAAAGCTCAGGTCATTGGGATTACGGGTCCGCCCGGTTCTGGCAAAAGCACTTTGACAGATAAATTAGTGAAAGAACTACGGAAAGAAAAGAAAAAAGTTGCCGTTATTGCTGTTGATCCGACCAGTCCTTTTACCGGTGGGGCGATCTTGGGTGACCGCATTAGAATGTCGGATTTGAATTTAGATGAGGATGTTTATATTCGGAGTATGGGTACACGAGGCAGTTTGGGAGGTTTATCTGCAGCGACAAGTGCAGCCACCAAGGTTCTCGATGCTTGTGATTTTGATTATGTTTTTATTGAAACTGTAGGTGTCGGTCAATCAGAAGTGGATATTGTGAAAGCGGCTGATACAACTATCGTCGTGATGGTTCCCGGGCTAGGTGATGATATTCAAGCCATCAAGGCGGGGATCTTAGAAATAGGAGATTTTTTTGTGGTCAATAAGGCCGATCGTGATGGTGCGAATCGGGTTGCTCTCGAATTGCGGATGATGTTAGATTTAAATGAGCAAAAACTTGTTTGGCAGCCGCCGGTATTGATGTCAGTTGCCAATCAAAATCAAGGTATTGCTGAGATAGTTGCCGGGATCAAGGATCATTTTACTTATTTAAAGGAATCTGGAGAATTGGCAATAAAGAGACGGGAAAGATTAGAGAAAGAACTTTTGGAGATTGTCAGTAAGAAGATTTATCGGCAGATTGCAGACAAGGTACAACGGGAAGGTAAGCTTAAACAATATTTAGATAGCCTGATGAAAAAAGAGACAGATCCGTACACTTTAGTTAAGGTCATTCTGCAAGATGTAATTAAGACGTAAGGGATGTCCCCGGTTGTAGGGAACGACGCCCTCGTCGTTCCGTCTGTCCCCAACGTATAAAAATTGAGGTTAGAAGGAGGATTAGCACATGAAAGTTCTAAAGGTAGATCATATCGGTATTGTTGTCAAAGATTTAGCAGAGTCTCTGAAGTTTTATTCTGAAGTTTTAGGGTTGGAGGCTGTAGGAACCGAAGTTGTTGAGGAACAGAAGGTCAAGGTTGCTTTTCTGCCATGTGGTGATAGCGAGTTAGAGGTTATGGAACCAACTACTCCCGACGGTCCTGTTGCCAAATTTATTGAAAAAAGAGGAGAAGGACTGCAGCATATTGCGCTAAGGGTAGATAGTATTGAGGAAGCCTTGGCCTTTATGCAAGAAAAGGGGTTGCGTTTGATTGATGAAAAACCACGTTATGGTGCAGGGGGAGCGCGCATAGCCTTTTTGCATCCGAAAGCTACTAACGGAATTTTATTAGAGCTTACCGAGAGAAATGAGCAAGATTAAATGTGGAAGAGAGGGAGAGTCTAAAGATGAGTACCAGAGAAAAGATCGCAGACTTAGAGGCCCGCAGCCAACGGATTGAGGTGGGGGGTGGGCAAAAAGCTATTGATAAACAACATCAAAAAGCCAAACTTACAGCCCGTGAACGCATCGTCAAACTCTTGGATCCCGGTTCTTTTACGGAATTGGACAAATTTGTAACCCATCGTTGTATCAATTTTGGGATGGCTGAAAAAGAGGCCCCGGGTGAAGGTGTCGTCACAGGATATGGGACAATCGAGGGACGGCTTGTCTATGTTTATGCCCAGGATTTTACCGTTTTAGGTGGTTCACTGGGGGAAATGCATGCCGGTAAAATTTGTAAGGTTTTAGACCTTGCCGTAAAAACGGGGGTACCGGTCATTGGCTTGAACGATTCAGGCGGAGCGCGTATTCAGGAGGCAATTGATGCCTTATCCGGCTATGGACAGATTTTTTACCGTAATACCTTAGCTTCAGGCGTTATCCCCCAGTTGTCGGTAATTATGGGACCTTGTGCAGGAGGAGCTGTTTATTCTCCGGCCTTAACGGACTATGTTTTTATGGTAAAGGATATTTCACAAATGTTTATTACCGGTCCTCAGGTGATCAAGGCAGTAACAGGTGAAGATGTTTCTGCGGAAGACTTAGGCGGTGCCATGACTCATAATAAGAAGAGTGGGGTAGCGCATTTTGTTGCTGAAAATGAAGAGGATTGTTTTGCTCAGATTAGAAAATTATTGAGCTTTTTGCCTGCGAATAATTTAGAGAACCCGCCCTTTATGGAAACCGGTGATGATCCTGAGCGGATTGCCGAGGAATTAAATGAAATTATTCCTGATAATTCTAATCAGGCTTACGATATGCTTGATGTCATTACCCGGGTTGTTGATCAGGGGGAATTCTTCCAGACGATGCCTTTTTATGCCTCCAATATCCTTACCGGTTATGCACGGATCAAGGGACAGGTAATTGGCATTATCGCCAATCAGCCTAAATTTATGGCCGGTTGTTTAGATATTAATGCTTCGGATAAAGCAGCGCGTCATATTCGTTTTTGTGATGCTTTTAATATTCCCATCGTCAACTTTGTAGATGTTCCCGGTTATCTTCCCGGAACGAATCAGGAATATGGAGGGATTATTCGTCATGGCGCTAAATTGCTTTATGCCTATTCTGAAGCTACTGTACCCAAGATTACGCTGGTTACGCGCAAGGCTTATGGTGGATCTTATCTGGCGATGTGTTCACGTGATTTAGGGGCGGATCAGGTTATCGCTTGGCCTACTGCAGAAATAGCGGTAATGGGGGCCGAAGGTGCGGCGAATATTATTTTCCGTAAAGAGATTAATGCTGCTGATAATCCGGTGGAAAAACGAGCCGAGAAGATTGCAGAATATCGTGAGCAGTTTGCGACACCTTATGTGGCGGCAGAGAGAGGATTCGTGGATCTGGTCATTGAACCTCGGGAGACACGTCCTTGTCTGGTTAATGCTTTAGAAATGCTGGCCACGAAACGGGAAAGTCGTCCCGCCAAGAAGCACGGTAATATTCCGTTATAACAGGAAATAAGGGGAAGGCTTGGAAAGGAGTGACAGTGCGTGCAAACGCTTATTTTTGGGCTTCAGGTTGCGGCATTAGGTATAGGGATAGTTTTTGTTGCTTTAGTTTTTCTTATTTTTGTGATTAAGGGAATGACAAAGGCAACAGAGTTATCTGAGGTCAAAAAAAACACAGATAACTCTATGATTATAAAAAAAGAGGCAGTGCCGCAAGAAGCACCGCTAATAGCAGAAGATGATGATGAAATTATGGCGGTCATTGCTGCAGCCGTAGCTTGCCTGACGCAGGGCAAGCTGAGGATCAAGACAATTCGGCGGGTAAAAGAAGAAAATGTACCTGTTTGGAGTGCCGCAGGGCGGCAAGAAACGATGTGTCTGCGCCAAAACAGGTAAATAAAAATAAGGTTACATTAGTTTTAATTATGAATTATGCATTATGAATTATCTTTTGGGAGGGGTTTTTTATGAAAAAGTTCCGTATCAAGGTAAATGGTAAAGCTTATGAAGTAGAAGTAGAAGAAATAGATGGAGGAGGAGCAGCTAT
>Ga0265294_10004304_pt1 | contig 17857 bp, 15 predicted proteins | sample MunlanPumphouse3_FD_192504 | JGI IMG/M metagenome (GOLD analysis project Ga0265294, IMG submission 192504) | Groundwater microbial communities from a municipal landfill in Southern Ontario, Canada - Pumphouse #3 | ecosystem: Environmental > Aquatic > Deep subsurface > Groundwater | place...
GCGTCCTGCACTAGATGGCCCGATTCAGCCAATCCAGTACGATCCATATCTAATATATAGAATACGACCGACCGGAATTAACCGAACCGACAGATCCAATGTCGGACAGAAAAAGCTTCTGTCCCCATAAAAAGATAACAGTAAATTGAAACTATAGAACCAAACACATCAAAGACGTGTGAGGGAATCTAAGAATATAAGTTATGATATATAAACCTTTTTATCGAGCAAACCTATACATAGATTTCCGGCAAAATTACCGAAACCTATAAAATTTGCTCCCTGGATCCTAGAGGATCAGGAATAATAAGAATATAAGATCTGATATATAAAGATACCGCTTAAAAACTCAAAAAAATACAAAAGAGAACCTGTGGGGAAAACATAACAAAGCGAACCTACTGAACTAAATTTAAAGTTTTTATATTAGGATATCTGAGTGTGTATATATGGAGAGGGATCTTCATGAAAAAAAAGGTTCAGACAGAGCTATAAATAGCGCTGTCCCCAGAGGAATGCCCCTTGACCTTCAGAAAAAAAGCCCTTGGAAAGCAAGCTCAAACCCCACTACCTTTGCCAGAGGCTTACTCAAAAAGGTAAAGCAATTTATGAAAAAAACTCCAAAAAAGCTCCCGGAGTATGACCCCAAAACAGAAGGAGCTCTTGTTAATTTTGAGGTTCCGGAAGGGTTTGAAGAAATTGAAAGGTACTGGGTTGATGAGCCCTATGCCTTTGTAGTAGTCCTAAAAGACAGAAGGATGAGCAATTATTACAGACTGATAGAGCCTTCTCTTACAAGATATGAAAAAGAACTGCTGAACCGAATATATGAAGATTTACAAGATATTCTAAGCCTTAACTCCACAACTTCAAAAACGGACAAAGAAAGACTCCTTATAGACCGGACGCTATTTCTTTTTGAACGCTATAGGGCAGAAATTTCCACATCTTCAATGCACAGGCTAATCTATTATTTGAAAAGAAATCTTCTTGGATACGAAAAAATAAATCCCTTACTTTATGATCCAAATCTAGAAGACATTTCCTGTGACGGCGTGAAAATTCCTGTTTTTGTATACCACACAAAATACCGAACCATAACGACCAATATCTCTTTTGAAGAAGAGGAACTGGACTCGCTTGTGGTCAAAATGTGCCAGCTAAACAACAAACATATTTCGGTAAGTCAGCCCATAGTCGATGCTACCATGGCAGACGGCTCAAGGCTTCAGGCCATGCTCGGAAGGGAAGTTACTCCAAGAGGAAGTTCCTTTACCATTCGAAAATTCAGAAAAGATCCGATTACCCCAATCGATCTCCTTAACTTTAAAACCTGTGATCTGGATATGCTTGCCTATTTCTGGCTTGTCATCGAAGGAGGGTATAATCTTCTTTTCGCCGGGGGAACAGCTTCAGGCAAAACCTCAATGCTTAATGCGACCTCGCTTTTCATGCCTTCTCTAGCAAAAATAATTTCTATTGAGGATACACGAGAATTAAGGCTCCATCATGACAATTGGGTTTCCGAAATCGCCAGAAAAAGTTTTTCCGAGGAGAACACAGGCAAAATTTCCATGTATGATCTTTTAAAAGCGGCTCTAAGACAGCGTCCAGACTATATTATCGTAGGAGAAGTTCGAGGAGCCGAAGCCTTAACCCTTTTTCAGGCAATGTCCACAGGCCATGCAACAAGTTCCACAATGCATGCAGGCGACGTTCAAACCGTTATAAACAGGCTTACACATGACCCGATTAATGTTCCATTGGTGATGCTTCAGTCGCTAAACGTGCTTTCCATCCAAGAACAAGTCTATATCGAGGATAAAAGAGTCAGAAGAACCAGAAATCTTGTGGAAATCCTAAACGTGGATCCTGAAACTGGAGATCTGGGAATTAACGAACTTTTTAGCTGGGAACCTTCCAAAGACTCCTTTGTCCAAGTCGGAGACTCCTATATTTTAAAGGAAATTATGTATGTAAGAAGCTGGGACCTTTGGCAGCTTCAGCAGGAGCTTGAAGCCAGAAAAAGGATACTAGCTTATTTGGTCGAGAAAAACATGAGAAATTACGTGGAAGTTTCCTTGGCAGTGCGGGCCTATCAGGAAAACCCAAAACTCGTGCTTGAAAAGCTTGAAGAGGATTCCCTGAAGGAAATGATAGCCAAAATGAGCTTCCCGGAGCATCCATGAGTTTTCTTGACCATTTTGCATACAAGGCCTTTGGAGAAAGTTTTTATAAAAGAGAAAAGCGCTTTGCAGCTTTTAAGACAAGGCTCCGCCAAGCCCATTTTCCAGTAACCCTTTCGCAGTACCTTGCCTCCACCCTTCTCTACGCCCTCCTTGGAGGCTTTTTGGGAGGAATTGTGGGAGGAGGCTTAGGCTGGAAGCTCTTATCCAAACCTGAAAATTCCATATCAAGCATTCTTGATGCCCTCAGGCTCGAAAGCCTTACAAAAACTCCCAAACTGCTTGCGGGCCTAAGTGGGCTTATATCTTTTTTTGCCCTTTTTGCAGTCATTTTTGGCTTTGCATACCTTCTACCTCATTTTCAAGCCGAGATCCGCAAATCCCAAATTGATAGATCCCTGCTTCCTGCAACTACCTATATGTACGCCCTGACAAAAGGAGGAATGCCTCTCTTTGCGGTTTTTCGCTCTTTGAGTCAGCATACGCTTATTTTAGGAGAAACAGCCGAAGAAATCCGAGGCATTGTACGGGATATGGACTACCTTGGAAAAGATCTCTTAAGCGCAATTGAAGCCGCAAAAGTCCGGACCCCTTCGGAAAATTTTAAGGAGTTTCTGGAAGGCCTAAGTTTTGTCGCAAACAGCGGAAATGTAAAAGAATACCTGAAGAACAAAACGAATCAATATCAGGAGCTGGCGGAACATGCAAACAAAGCCTTCCTTCAGAAACTCGATGTGTTGGCAGAGGTTTACGTAACAGCGCTTGTGGCAGGGCCTCTTTTTATAATGATCACGCTAATTATGCTTCACTTTTTTAGGACTTCTACAACCCAGGTCCTTTACATCCTGATTTATGTAATTATCCCGCTTGCAACCCTTTTCTATCTTGTGTTACTGGACATGGCTGGGGAGCTTTCCTTAAACCCGGAAAAAGTATCCCTTTCTCCTCCTCTCCTTAATCTTAAGGATATTCCCGAAAAAGCGACAGAGATCGAGGAAATCGAGGAAAGTAAACTCATAAAAAAAATATATTATTGTGCAAAAATCCAGAGGCTCAAAAAAGCCCTCCTCAATCCTTTTGCTTTGATGATAAAGGAGCCAAAATATAGCCTCTTGCTAAGCCTCCCTCTAGCTTTGCTGTATCTAGCTTACGGACCTAGGTTTTTTTATCTGAATTCTAGCTTTTCCCTGAGCTTAAATCCTAAATTTAGGGCCGGAAATCTGCACGACCTGGACTTTATAACTTGGCTTGATGATTACCTTATACACTTTGCACTTATTGTGCTGATTCCTTTCATTATTTTCTACGAATTGCGAGCCCGGAAAAAAAGACAATATGATGATCTACTGCCTGATTTTCTTAAAAATCTAGCTAGTATGAATGCCTCTGGCATTCTGCTTACAAACGCTCTGGTGCTGATGGCGGATTCCAGATTAGGGGTGCTAAGCAAGGAATTAAAAAAAGTGAAAGAAGAACTAGCTTGGGGAAACTCAATTTCAATTGCTCTTCTCAGACTTGAAGCTAGAATAGGAACCGCAAGCGCAAGCAAAATCCTAAATACTCTGATCAGGGCAAACGAATCTACAAGTGATCTTAAAAGCGTGCTTTACATAAGTTCGGAGCAGGTCAAAAACGAGGAAAAAATGAAAAAAGAAAGGGCTTCACAGATGGCAATATACATTTTCACTATATACATTTCTTTTGTGGTCTTTCTTTTCATTGTTTATGTACTAAGCGTTTATTTTTTCCCGGAAACTGCTGCGTTCAAAGGAGTGAAAGGCGATATTGTAAATTTAGGATTTGATACTGACGAATATACAATGCTGATGTTTCACTCCGCAATAATCCAAGGCAGCTGTTCAGGCCTTGTTGCAGGAAAAATGGGACAAGGATCAATGTATTTAGGCCTTAAGTATAGCGTTAGTATGATTATTTTGGCATATATTGTATTCAATGTGTTTGTATAAATTCATAAAGATAGGAAAAAAGAAAAAAGGGAAAACGAGGTGGAGGATGCCTAAAAACGAAACTTTATTTAAAAACAATACTGCCGTTTCCGAAGTGGTAGCTCAGATGCTTATGACAACCATGGTGCTTATATCCCTTTCCGGAATCGGAGCGGTTGTACTTTCTTTTGGAGAAGCTGAAAATCCCCCTCAGCCAGAGCTTCAGGAATGGGCAAGTGTCTTTTCTGATACCATTTCCTTAAGGCACTGTGGAGGAGAGCCAATCGAAGTTAGTAAACTGAAGATAAAGCTTGATGTAAATGGAGTTCCTTACTTGTATCCCTCGGAGAAAATATATCAGAATTTGGGAAAAAGCAGATGGGAAATGGGAGAGGAGATTCAACTTAACACAAAAACCGAGTGGGGACTTAACTTAAAAAGGGACGATGCCATAAAATTATACCTGATCGATACCCCTTCAAATCAGCTTATTCAAAAATTTACAGTCTCTGCCTTCGGACCTCCAGAATGGATTACCCCTCAAGGAGGGGTCCAAGATACCTCGGGAGGTTTTGCGAAACTTTCGGATGTCCAGGCAGAAAATGATGAAAAAGTTACGGTATATTATCCTCCCCAGAATTCAGATCCCAATATATATCAGGAGTTTGTTTTTGAAATCGATACCGAAGCTTACGGGCTTCGGCCCGGAGATCGGATCTCAAACGTCCTTCTTAAACTCGCCTACCAAGGACATGATAATAATTATGAGAGCATTAAGCTAAGTTACTGGGATGAAAATTCCAAAAATATGGAGGAATATGAACAAAATCTCCCCGAGCTTAATGATTATAACTCAACTACCGTGGATTTATCTACATATATCGATTCTGCAGAGGAACTGAAAAACCTGAAAATCCGATTTTACGCTGTAAAAAATGCCGCATCAGGAAAAGAAATAAACCTTGATTACGTAGCTATAAAAATAAGTTGAAAAAATATAATTATTTCTTTTTGTTTGTTCCCTTCAGTTTTTTCTTTATTTTTGTAGCAGTTCTTTTTTTCTTTGTCGAGAGTGCATCCGCAACAATGTGGATTTCAATAGAGAATACTATACCTGCAAAAAGGGAAATTAAATATTCCTGCGGGACTTCTTTTGCACTTAAATCCAGAGCTAAAACTACAGGAGCTACAAAGACAAGCCCTACAGTAAGGATAATTATAAGCGGGCCGAGGATAGGATTATGCAACATTCCCCTATGCCCAAAGAGTTTCTGGTAAGGCCACCAGATATACCGAAAAGGCCCCCAGCGTTTAAAAGGATCACTTTTAATATCCAAATCAGGGCTTAAATAATAGGTTCCTACCAGAAAGGAAAAAGCAAAGAGAGCTATGGAACCAGGACTCAAATATTCCAAAGGAAGGGTTTTGCTGCACAGGGGAGAGTGCAAGCCTATCAATATCAGAAATAATATAATTATGTTTATTTTGTTGTGGGTTTTACCGTCCGGCATTAAAGCAAACTCCGTTTTTTGAAAAATTCATTCTTATTTTTTCTTAGGGCACAATTTCAATTCTATGATTCTTATTCTTTGTAGCTTTTAAATATATGCCTTCTTGATTTTCTCGCTTTTCTTGATTTTAACAAATTGTAAAAAGATTGGAGGAAAAAGCCTGTTTAGGAACCATCTAAGAATTATCTGAGAATTATCTGAGAATTATCTGAGAATTATCTGAGAATTATCTTAGGGATTTAGGGATTAATTCAGATTGCCGAAAATTATATATATGACAAATACAGTTTTAGATATGCAACAAAATTTCATATATCCGAAAAAAACAGATGTGAAAAATAACCCCTATAAAACAGTAAAGAACATAGCTAAACTGCAAGAAGATAATTCTGCAGTTGTTTGACCCGACTCGTTTTCCGGAAAATTTATTTTTTCCGGGAAGACTTGTCGGGCAGCCAAAACCATATAGGGAGACACTCAAAAGCGTTTAAAAAGTAGCCCTAAAACCGCTATTGACTCTGCAGCAAATAAGAAAAGCTTCTAAAGCAGTCAAGGAGTAGCAACAAAAGGACTATGAAGATAAACAAGGAGGAAAACATGCTGGTGGGGTATCAATATTTATTAAAAGAACTTGGGGAGTTGAGTTCACAAAAAAACTTATCTTTGGATGAAATTGCTAGAAAAATGAAAATGACTCCCTCAAGTATGAAAATCTTGCTTGAGCTTATGGAAAAAAAAGGAGATCTAAAAAGCTGTGGCTTTAAGATAACCGGAAAAGAAGAGGGCAGCAGGAACGGAAAAACCCTTCAAACAGTAAGCAAAAAGAAAAACAGGCTGAGGCCTTACAGACAAAAAGAGTCAGAAGCTATTTCTCTATCTATGAGCCCTCAATGTATGGGGTGCCAAGCCTGCTACTGCGGAAATTCTTGTATAAACCGCAAGCCTGTAAAGCTGCCCCGAATTTCGGGAAAAATATAAACACTTGCCAAGGAAATTTCTGAAAAAAAACCCTTTACGATGAACTGGAAAACATCTCAAAAACCAAACAAAAACAAAATTCCGGAGATTTAAATTAAATCCGCATTTCGGGGGATGCGGCTCTGTGCATGGCGAATAAACCCGGAATACAAAAACAATCTCTACAAGATCGACTCTGGTTTTTGGGATGTATTCTTCTCCGGAAAGAGGGCTCTGAAAAATACTTTACCGGTAGAGAGTATTTTTCAATTCATTCCCTTTTTCCACTTTACCTCCTCAATAAAACCCCATTGCTCAAACTGGAACTCTGCAACTGCTGCAGAAAATGAAATTTACCTTTTTTCCCATTTTTTAATTTCAAGCAGTTCGGAAAGAGTTCCTCCCCGTTTTATTTCGTCATAGAGCCTCTGTTCGGTCTTGTTAACCTCTTTTGCTCTTCTTGCAATTTCATAGGCTCTTTCTTTGGGAATTACGACAACGCCATTGTCATCTCCTACAATATAATCCCCAGGCTTGACAGTTTGAGCTCCACATGTGATTTCAGAATTTATTTCTCCAAAACCTTTGGGATCTCCCGCATTTGGAACGACATTTTTTGCAAAAACTGGAAGTTTGATCTCCTCAATATCCTCAATATCCCTGGCAGCCCCCTCAAGCACGATTCCGGCAACGCCTTTGTTCAGGCAGCTGTAGGTAGCAAGTCCTCCCCAAGGAGAAATATCCCAGCTTCCATTATAGATAACAAGAACATCTCCAGGCTTTGCTATATCTATCGCTTCGACAGTTTTGGCCCAATCCCCTGCAAAAGTCTGGACTGTAACTGCCGTTCCCACCATTTTCTTGCCTTTCACAAGAGGCCGAATCCCTTTCATTGCCCCTTTCCTGTGCATGGCATCTGAGATATTGGGAGTTGAAACTGTCAGAAGCAGGTTTCGAATCTCTGTATCAAGACTCCCTTTTTCCCTGAAAACAACAGCCTCAGGAGCATCCACGCTCTGTCGGACAAGCTTTGCAGCTGCAGTAACATTATCGGACCTTGCAATATTTCCGCCTACGATCACAATCCCGGCTCCGGCCTGAACAGCTTTTGCGGAAAGTTCCGCATCAAGTCCACCTGCAGCTGCAATTTGCAGGCCGACTTCCTTGGAGATTTCTTCAAGGGTATGGATGGGATCCATTCCCAGCATCTGCTGGTCAATGCCTATGTGTACGTTTAAGTAATCTACCCCAAGAGCCTCGAGTTCCTTTGCCCTTTTCAAAGGCTCAGAAACAGCTATAAGATCAGCCATTATCCTGACGCCATAAGTGTGAGCCGAGCGAATTGCATCCAGAATGGTAGCGTCATCAGCACCTCCAAGAATTATCACAACATCGGCTCCGGCTTTGGCAGCCATCTCAACTTCGATTGCTCCCGTATCCATCGTCTTCATGTCCGCAAGGACAGTTTGGTCCGGAAAGTTCTCCTTTATTACGCGCACGGCATCCATGCCTTCGCTTTTTATTAGGGGAGTGCCCACCTCTATCCAATCAACTCCACCGGCAAGGGCTTCTTTTGCAATCTCTACTGCGCGATCCAGTTCCAGAAGGTCAAGGGCGACCTGAATTATCGAAACGATTGTATCACCTCAGATATAAAAAGTCATTTTTGCGAATAGTTAGGTGTATTTTAGAGGCCTCAGAATTACATTTATTAAGAATTATAATAGAATACCGGTTTAGAATGACATTTGAAGTTACTAAACTCTTTCTGTTTTTCAGATGCTGGGCTTTATATTACAAAGCCCGAGGAGCAAAAAGTTAAATCTCAGGGCTTCCCTTTAAAAGACAGGATGTCATTCAAAAACCGGCATATTATATCAATGAAAGACTTTTCAAGGGAAGAAATCGATTTCGTGCTCGATACTGCAGAAAAGCTCGAGCCTGCGGCAAGAGGGCTAGAAAAGTCCAGGCTTCTGGACGGAAAGCTCGTAGCACTTCTTTTTTTTGAACCAAGCACCCGAACCCGACTCTCTTTTGAAACCGCGGTCAACAGGCTTGGGGGAAAAACCATCAACTTAGGCTCCGTAGAAGCAAGTTCGGTTATGAAAGGGGAAAATCTGGCCGATACTATCCGAGTCGTAAGCGGGTATGCAGATGTAATCGTTATGCGACACCCAAAAGACGGGGCAGGGCGCATGGCCTCAGAGTTCTCAAGCGTTCCCATAATAAATGGGGGAGATGGCTCTGTTCACCATCCTACTCAAACTATTCTTGACCTTTATACCATCCGTAGGGAAAGTCATCTTGAAGGCCTGAAAATTGCCATGGCAGGAGACTTAAAGTATGGCAGAACCGTTCACTCCCTCTGTCAGGCCCTTGCTCTTTACGGAGCCGATATGACCTTTGTTTCTCCTCCGGAATTGCGGATGCCCCCAGAAATTGTCCGGGAGCTGAAACGACAGAAAATAAGGGTCAAAGAGACCGATTCTTTTGAAGGAATAATAGGAGATGTCGAAGTGCTCTATATGACCAGGGTTCAGAGGGAACGCTTTCCGGATCCAGAAGAATACCTCAAGGTCGCAGACAGCCTCCGAATTGATGCCAAACTTTTAAAAGCTGCAAAACCTGAACTTAAGGTGCTTCATCCTCTGCCGCGGGTAAATGAAATCGAACATGATGTTGATTCTACCCCGCATGCCTGTTACTTTGAGCAAGCTTTCTATGGAGTTCCAACGCGTATGGCTTTACTTGCTTTGGTTGCGGGAGTGATAAAATGAGAGAAAAAAGAGATCTTAAAGTTCAGGCAATCGAAAAAGGAACTGTAATAGACCATATCCCGGCCGGGCAGGCCTTAAATGTGCTGCATATTTTAGGCATTTCAGGAGATTTTAAAAGTACGGTAAGCTTTGTTATGAACGCGCAAGGGGCAAGAGGCAAAAAAGATGTCGTAAAAATAGAAGGAAAAGAAATCAATGTAGGAGAACTTAACAAAATCGCCCTGATAGCCCCAGGAGCCACGGTAAATATAATTAGGAATTTTGAAGTTAAACGGAAATATAATGTCATAATTCCAAATTATATTGAAGGAGTGCTGCGCTGCATTAACCCCAATTGTATTTCCAACAGTAAAGAGCCGATCAAATCCAAGTTTGCAGTCCTTCAGTCCGAAGAAAAAGAAGTTTTTCTCCGCTGTGTATATTGCAATTCCATAATTTACGAAAACATTGTCAGACACCTTTTTTAAACGGAGGGATTTTTCCCCGGAGAAAAAGTTTCCTATTTTAGGGGAAAGTAAAAAAGCCTTTTTTCACCCCTTTTAAATATGCTTTTAAGCCGGGCAGGTTTTTTCGGCTGATTTTGACAAAAGCAGAGAGCCAGATTTTAAAGCCAAAAAAATAGAGTAAAAATAAAAAGTATTGCCTTTTTGTAGCATGAGCCTTCAGAAACCAAAACATGTTTCGGCCCAGATGGAATTCTGTAAACCCACTCCTTTTTTTACTTGTAGCCCCCCCTTTGTGCCAAATTTTAGAGGCGGGAACACAAAGGACTTTATACCCGCGCTTCCGAGCTCTAAAACACCAATCCGCTTCTTCCCAGTATGCAAAATAAGCTTTATTTAAAAACCCAACTTCCTCAAACAAGTGGCTTTTTGCAAGCAAAGCACAGCCAACGACATAATCTACTTCATAGGCTTTTTGAAAGCTTTCTCCAAGCCTTTTATTTGAATTTATAAATTTATATTCTCCTGTGCTCAACGAGACCTTAAGACCTGCAGACTGAATTTTATCCGGCTTTTCAGAATGAAGAACCACAGGACCTACAATCCCGTATTCAGGCGCTTTTTCTGCAAGCGCTACCAGCTCTTCTAAAAAATTTGGAGCAACAAGGGTATCGTTATTGAGCAAAAGAATATAATCGGGGTTTTCTTCAAGTGCCTTGCTTATCCCTACATTGTTTCCTTCTGAAAAGCCTAAATTCTTCCCGTTTTCAAGGAGTTTGAGCCCAGGATATCTGTTTTTGAAAAGCTCTGCAGACCCGTCAGTTGAGCCATTGTCTACAAGTATTAGGCTATAATTTGGATAGCTGATCCGCATTAAGGATGCAAGACAATTTAGGGTATCTTCTTTTCCGTTCCAGTTGAGAATTATGATACTGACTTTTGGAGAGGGCATTGAGATTCCCCTTAAAAAGATTAAAAGTTTAGCGACTTATTTTCAAAAACAATACTAATTGAAAAAGGGATTAAGCCAAAACCAGCTCAGCCTGAGGAAGTTTTTCTTGAAAAAATCGGTCAAAGGTCTCAATTATGTAATCCGTCATCGCTTTGTTAATTCCTGGATAAACTCCGATAAAAAAGGAATTTTCCAGGATAAGATCCGTGTTTTTGAGCCCTCCGCAGATCCTATAATCAACCCCTTCAAAACAAGGATGTTTGGTTAAGTTGCCTGCAAAAAGCATCCGGGTTGCGATTTTATGCTTTTCAAGGTACCTTACCAACTCGTTTCTCGTAAAGCCTGCATTTTCCCTTACCGTAAGCAAAAAAGCAAACCAGCTCGGCTCGGCTTCTGCTTCTACTTTTGGCAAAATAAAATAAGCTTTATACTTTTTCAGCCCTGCGTACAAGCGATTAAAATTTCTTTTTCGGGCTTCAATAAAAGCTGGAAGTTTTTTAAGCTGCTCAAGCCCCACAGCCGCCTGCATCTCGGTTAATTTCAGGTTATAGCCTATGTGAGAGTAGGTATACTTATGGTCATAGCCAGAGGGCAGTTTTCCAAGTTGCAGCTCAAACCTTTTCCCGCAACTGTTATCTGTTCCGGGCTGACACCAGCAGTCCCGTCCCCAGTCTCGGAAGGATTCGACTAAGCGTTTTAGTCGAAGCTCATTTGTAAAAACTGCCCCCCCTTCACCCATGGTCATATGATGGGGAGGATAAAAACTTGAAGTTGCAAGCTGCCCAAAGCTTCCGGTATATCTTCCCTCATACTTTGAGCCAAGAGCGTCGCAGTTATCTTCAATCAGCCAGAGTCCATATTCTTCCGTAAATTCCTGAACCTTTTTTAGATTAAAGGGATTTCCAAGGGTATGCGCAAGAAAGATGGCCCCGGTTTTTTCCGAAACTGCAGCCTCAAGCTTCTCGACTTGGATATTATAGGTTCCAAGTTCAACATCCACAAATACAGGGATCAGTCTGTTTTGAATAATCGGCCCGACTGTTGTTGGAAAACCTGCAGCTACACTAATAACCTCAGCTCCAGGCTTTAACCGGGCATCTCCCAATTTAGGAGAAGTTAAAGCCGATAAAGCAAGCAGATTTGCAGAAGAGCCAGAGTTGGTTAAAGAGCAATATTTAACTCCCAAAAAAGCAGCAAATTTTTTTTCTAATTGTCTTGCAAATCGGCCTGCAGCCAAGCGCATTTCAAGAGCTGAGTCTACGAGCCTGCAGATTTCCTTTTCGTCATAAATGGTGCCCCCGTATTGAATATAGGTTTCTCCAGGGACAAAATCATTTTTTTTCCTGAGCGAATAAAGCTGTTTTACTTTCTGAAAAACCTCATCTCTTATTCTCATTTCCTCCATAGTATCCCCCTGGCTTGCACCCTATGCCTTCCCCACAGATTTTCAAAATTATTTTGCAAGTTTTAAAAAAAGGTCTGTGCTGCTGCCCCAGGAGAAGCGTTCTTTTGCTGTTTTTTCAGCATTCTCCCCCAAGCTTAACGCAATTTCCCTGTGCTTCAAAAGGTATTTTAACTGTTCAGTAATTGCATCCACGTCCGGTTCTACTAAAATCCCATTTACTCCATCTGAAATCGCTTCTGGAATCCCTCCAGCTTTTGTAGCTAAAATCGGTTTTCCCATTGCCATTGCTTCTAAAAGCGCTAAAGAGACCCCCCCTTCTCCCAGAGGAGTATGAGTATAAATATTGCAAAGGGAGAGAGGAACAGAAGGTTTTTCAATGGTTCCTGTGAAAATAATTGCCTCCTGAAGCTTTTCCTCTCTTGATAATTTTTTAAGCTCTTCGGAATAAATTCCTTCCCGGGTTAAAATGAGGACGGTTTCCGGAAAGGAAATTTTTAATTTACTTACGGCTTTAATTAAAATTTTAGCGCCTTCAGCTTTATGTTTTAAAGCTGTTAAGCCAATTGCAAGCAAAACAATGGAATTTTCAGGAATCTTATATTTTTTTCGAAAAGTCTCAATTTCGGTGTTTGAAACTGCAACCGGACAATTGACGCCTGCATAGGTAATTACGGAATTTTTAAAGTTTAAACCGTAAATGGTTTCTACTCTTTTTTTTAAGTTTTTAGATACAAACGTCACCCAATCACATTTATCTAAAAGAGATTGGAAAAAAAATCTTTCCGGAAAAGAAAGTTTATCCTCAGGTTCCGGTTCGGTATGGAAAGTATGAATTAATTTAATATTGTTTAAGGCTTTATACAAAACCCCAGGCAACAAACAATACCAGCTACCCTGAGAATAGATTACATCGGGCTTGATTTTTTTTAAGATAAACCAGGCTTTAAGCGAGAATAAGCCTTTACCTTCTCGAAGACCATAGTTTTCCGGATCTTTTCCTTTCCTGAAAATAACCCGGACCTCAAGCTCTTCCCTCTGTTTTAGTTCATTAACTAAATTTATAAGATAATTTTTTGCCCCTCCTCCCAAACTCTTTTTCCAGTAATTTGAGATAAGCACCACTTTCATAAAAACCGCTTCCAAAGACTTGGTTTTGAAAGAAGAACCCTAGAATCCCGAAAAAGAAAGACTTTAAAGAAACTCCGAACTTTTGGCTTCGGTACACTGTCTAAAATCCGATTTGGCTTGCTTTTCCCGGCTTCTAGTTTCCTTTATAAGCATCCCAGCCCTCATAAGGCTTTCAAAAGTGCCTGCATCAGTCCAGAAACCTTCAACTACCCTGTATTCCATGACCCCTTTTCCAACATAATAATTGTTTACATCCGTGATTTCAAGCTCGCCCCTTCCTGAAGGTTTGAGCTTTCTAACCACTTCAAAAACCTTGGAATCATAAATGTAAATCCCTGTCACTGCTAAGTTGCTTTTTGGGCTTTGAGGTTTTTCCTCAATTCCCAAAACTTTCTTCCCATCAAGTTCCGCAACCCCAAACCTTCCGGCATCAGAAACTTCTTTAAGAAAGATTTTAGCTCCCTCTCGGAAGTTTGTAACATCGGCTCGGATATTATTCTGAAAAATATTGTCTCCAAGAATAACCGTAACAGCATCCCCGTCAACAAAATGTTCAGCAATTCCCAGAGCCTGGGCAATGCCTCCGGCTTCTTCTTGGATCCCGTAGGTCAGCCGCACTCCAAACTCCGTCCCTGAACCCAAAAGTTCAAGGAAATGCCCCGCATGCCCCCGGCCTGAAACAATCATTATCTCCTCAATTCCCGAATCAATCAGAGTCTTGAGAGGATAATAAACCATAGGCCTATCATAAATAGGCAACAGGTGTTTATTGGTAACTTTGGTAAGGGGATACAGCCTGGTACCATTTCCCCCGGCAAGGATAACACCTTTAATTGTTTTCAACCCCCTTTTCTTTTTGAGACCTATTTTCAAAACACACAAATTCCCTAAAACTTAAAAGAACAGCCTCAAGAATCCTAGCTCTCTGGCAGCCAAGCAGCGCTTAAAAATTATTTTCCTTGGAAAATACATATTAAATTATATTTTTAAAAATAAGTCTCTTTGGAAACAGAGTTTCTAAAAGATATTCTGGCACAACTAAAGAAAGATCAAGTCCTTTTCCCCTTAAAAAAGCCTGCTCGACTTGAACCCGGATAAGCTATTTATCAGGTAAGAACTTTTTTGCTATTCAGATACCATGAGCTTTAGAGAATTCATTTCCCGGCTTAAGAAAACCGGTACACTAGTTGAGATCCAGCGCCCTGTTTCTCCGAAATTCGAAGCTTCAAGAATTGCAAAGCAGACAAAAGCTCCGATCCTTTTCCAAGACATCGCCGGCTCAAAAGTGCTTCTGAACCTGCTCGGTTCAAGAGAAGAACTTGCAACTATGTTAAAAGTCCCAAAAGCAGAAATCATAAGCAAACTCTCCAAAGTTGCCCCAAAAGGCGAAGTCAAGCTTGTCTCTGCCTCTCCTACCCTTGAAGTCGTAGAAGAAGAAGTGGATTTGACAAAACTGCCAATCCTGACGCATTTTGAAAAGGATGGGGGGCCTTATATAACCGCGGGGATAGTGGTTTCAGAATACGAAGGAGTCAGCAACGCCTCCATCCATAGACTCATGCTCCTTGGAAAAGACCGCCTTGCAGCTCGGCTGGTTCCTCCCCGCCATACCTACCTCCTGCATAAAAAAGCCGCAGAAAAAGGAGAAAAACTCCCTGTAGCAATCGTACTCGGCTGTGCCCCAACCATAATTTATGCAAGCTCTACCCGAGTTCCTGCAGGAAAGGAATTTGAATATGCAGCCGCACTTAGAGGAAGCCCGGTCGAACTTTTTGAATGCGAAAACGGGATAAAGGTTCCGCACTCCGAAATCGTACTCGAAGGTTATATCGAGCCTGAGGAAAGAGTAGACGAAGGCCCCTTTGTAGACATAACCGGAACCTATGATCGAATCCGAAAAGAGCCAGTTATCCGCATAACCCGAATTATTCATAGAAAAGATCCAATCTACCATGGAATTCTCCCAGCTGGCCCCGAACATCTTCTCATGATGGGAGTCCCTTACGAACCCCGAATCTTTAGGGCCGTAGGCGAGGTTACGCAAGTAAAAAATGTGGTTCTGAGCCAAGGGGGTTGCTGCTACCTCCATGCAATCGTCCAGATTGAAAAACAGACCGAAGGTGATGGGAAAAACGCAATTATGGCCGCGTTTGCAGCGCACACCAGCCTCAAACACGTAGTTGTCGTGGATGAGGATATCGATATTTTTGATCCAAACGATGTGGAATTTGCCATCGCCACCCGGGTAAAAGGAGACAAGGACCTTTTGATAATTTCAAACGTGCGCGGAAGTTCCCTGGATCCAAGGGGAGCTTCAGATGGAACCACAACAAAGCTTGGAATTGACGCAACAAAGGTTCTTGCAGAAAAGGAAAATTTCAAAAGAGCCAAAATCCCAAAATAAAGCAAAAAGAAAGAAGGAAGCTTCATGTACCTTACAAAAGAAGAAGAGCAAATTTTAAACGGAGAAGCCGGAGAAACCCTCCAAAAAGCGCTTGAAATCCTAGTAGCCCTTGGAGATATCTACGGAGCCGAAGGGCTAATTCCCATAAAAAGTGCTCAGATTGCAGGCGTTTCATACAAGACCATCGGGGATGCGGGACTCGAATGGATTTCGGACTTGAAAGGCAAGGTAAAAGTTCCGGCAATCCTAAACCCTGCAGGTATGGATCTTGAGAACTGGGAAAGAATTAGGATTGAGAGGACTTTTGCCGAAAAACAAAAAGAAATCGTCAGAGCCTATGAAAAACTTGGAATCCGCTGCGAATGCACCTGCACCCCCTATACTCTCAAAAATTTTTCAGTGAAATCCGGAGACCATCTGGCCTGGAGCGAATCCTCAGCCGTAGCTTATGCTAACTCTGTCCTCGGAGCTCGAACCAATCGGGAAGGAGGACCTTCTGCCCTCTCTGCGGCGCTTTTAGGAAAAACTGCAAATTATGGCTTTCATCTGGAAGAAAATCGGATTCCCACCATCTCAATCTCCGTAGAATGTTCCCTGAAGACTTCAGATTACGGCGCTCTTGGCTATGCGGCTGGAAAAGCGATAGGAAGCCAGGTCCCCATATTTTATCTGAATGAGAAAAAGGAAAGAAAAAAAGGAAAGGAAAAGGGTAAAGAAGAAGCTGCCACCGCTTGCCCAAATCAAGACGAGCTAAAAGCTCTCGGAGCCGCAATGGCAGCCTCCGGAGCTGTTGCCCTTTACCACGTGGCAGGGCTTACCCCTGAGGCCAAAAAAAGGAAGTTTGAGCCTCCTGCGGAAAAACTCGTAATCGAAAGGAGCCAGCTTGACGAAGTCTATGCCAGCCTCTGCGAAGACTCTGAGCCCGACCTTATAGCCCTCGGCTGCCCGCATTGTTCCCCTGCCGAACTTAAAAAAACAGCCGAACTTCTAAAAGACAAAAGCGTCTCAAAGGAGCTCTGGGTCTTTACTTCAAGAGAAATTGCAAAGTTTTATCCTGAATACATCAACTGCATAGAAAAAAGCGGAGCAAAAGTAATCTGTGATACCTGTATGGTTGTTTCTCCTGCAAGCAACCACTATTCCTGCGTTATGGTAAACTCGGGCAAAGCTTTTGCCTATGTTCCGGGAATGTGCGGGGCAAAAGCCGTTTTCGGAAGTCTGGAGGCTTGCGTCCAGAACGCAACCGGAGAAAAGAAAAAAGGAGAGGATTTCAATTAAGGTAAAAGGCAGAACGATTGCAAAAGGAAGAGCCGAAGGAGAAGTTTTGCTTTCCTGCGATCCGATCTCCTTTCTGGGCAGCGTGGATCCAAAAAGCGGAACCGTTGTTGAGAAAGGCCACGCTCTTTACGGCAAATCAATAAAAGGAAAAATTCTGATTTTCCCTCACGGGAAAGGCTCGACTGTGGGCTCCTATGTCATGTACCAGCTGAAAAAAAATAAAGCCGCCCCTGTTGCTATTATTAACCTCGAAACCGAGCCTATTGTGGCCGTTGGAGCTATTATCTCGGAAATTCCCCTACTAGACAAACTGGAAAAAAACCCTTACGAATTCTTAAAAGATGGGGATCGGGTCCGGATAAACGCAGGAGAAGGTTTTCTTGAAACTCTGGAAAAAGCCTGAAAGAGCTTATCCGGATTTATTTTTCCGGAAAAAACAAATCAGAAAAACCCGCACTCCAAAAATCCCTATTTCAAGATCCCTGTCTTTTTAAGGCAGAGAAAACTTTGATCCATACAAGAGATTTTTTATGATGAGTACAGAAGGAAAACCCCCTCTTAAGGATAAGAACTTCGATCCCGAAGCAACAGTTGCGCTAATATATCCCTTTATCAGTCCCCTCTTTGCTGTCTACGAAATCCAAAGGTCCGGGACATCCCTCTTTTTTTATGGAACTCCCAAACGCAATCCGGAAGAAATAATTGGTCTGCTCTGGGAACCTCTGGAAAGTTTGGGACTCCAGTTTGACCTGAAGTACCAGCTTGGGGAATACGTGCTTTTTGTAATGCCCAAAAAAAAGAAAAAAGAAAAAATCGGGCTAAATATCGCCCTTTTTTTAGCAACCGTTTTAACCACGATGTTTGCAGGAG
>Ga0265294_10004306_pt1 | contig 17851 bp, 16 predicted proteins | sample MunlanPumphouse3_FD_192504 | JGI IMG/M metagenome (GOLD analysis project Ga0265294, IMG submission 192504) | Groundwater microbial communities from a municipal landfill in Southern Ontario, Canada - Pumphouse #3 | ecosystem: Environmental > Aquatic > Deep subsurface > Groundwater | place...
CGCACAAAAAACTTATAACGACATTATCCTTCTTTGCCCCATAAAGGCGAGTATGATGAAGTTTGGCTCTTTCACGTTTCAACCTCAAAAACCTATGGGTTTTGATTTTCATGTATTCCGTGTTAAGCCGGAAACTGGACTTAGATTAAAACCTATGCAAGATATGCATAGCAACATAGCGGTTTTCGCTGACACACATACAGGAAAAGAACATCCAGACTGGATTTCTCAATCACCTTTAGGGTTAGCAAAGTTTGGAAACAACAATTTTAACCTCTACTGGAGCGTAATTTGCGCTACCCAACCTGAATACAGGGAAGATCAACTGAAATACATTGCAGATGTTGATAGACAATCACAGGGAATTTGGTTGAACAGTCAATACTTTGCAGAACATGGACACTGCACTTGTCCCCGCTGCCAAAAACTGTATAAGAAAAGCGGTTTAAGCTGGCTTGAATGGCGACGCAAAGAAGTGACTGACTATATTGCTCAAATCCGTGATGTCGTAAAAAAAGATTTAGTGCTCAGTATACAACCTGACCCTGTGAGCTCTTTAGAGAGGTACGGTGTGAATTTTGACGACTTCGCCAAATACGCTGACGTATTTAATGTTGTGATGTTCAGTAAAAACTATGCTACACCGTGGTATTGGGAAATGCTCGCTAGAGGATTTAAGAAGATACTCAAAAAGCCATTCTACATAAGCCTATACGTTTATGGTCCAGGAGACGCACCTCAAGATGTACCCACCACCCAAGAATTACTTACCGTTACTGCGCGATGTGCAAGGTCTGGCGCAGATGGTTTTCTATATCTAACCGATGGAGAAAAAGAAATTGTAGATTTCCAGAAAGAAGCCATAGAAAAAAGAGAACTGCGTGAAAAACTAAGAACTTACGGTGGAAAAGAAGTTCAAGAAGCACTAGATAAAATAGCAGAGTGGGAAAAAATAGTAAAATAATCAACTTTTTTGTGTTTATCTTTTTTTTATTTCTCAATAATTCTGGTTTTATAAAAAATTTCGGGTACGAGGTTAAAAAATGGCGCGGGATGTGGGATTTGAACCCACGTGGCCTTTCGACCACAGACTTAGCAGGCCTGCCCCATACCAGGCTTGGGGAATCCCGCACAAACAGCGTTCTGGTTTAACGCCTAAATTAACCTTACTCAGCTGTTCAACTGAACACCAAAGCAGTTAATATAAGCCATTTGAGTGTAAGCTACTTTAATTAAAGTTTTCTGAAAAACATCAAAAACCAAATAACCATTCTATGCAGCACCAGGATTATTACATGATACCAGATTGTAAAAGTTCTTGTTCTAACTAAAAATAAGAGAAGGAAAGAAGAAGCACCGTTAAAGCGGTCTTAAGTATATACCTAGTTGGCCCTTAGAGACTTTAAGTTCTATTCCTCGTGCACTGCAACAAGCATCGCCTTTTTCTAGAGCAGAAATCGCTAATTTATTTCGTGGAGTCTTAAGCAAAGCGGGTTTTATGCCCAGTATTTCTTCACTAGTTTCTTTTGATATTTCAACTTCGAGGTGAGTTACTTTCCAGTTGTCAGGGTCTATTATAACGTCTTTTATTTTACCTACTTTGTACTCTTTTGTGAAGATTTCTTTATCAACTAGTTGACTAAATTTCACAGTAAACACCTTAAAAATAATTATTGTGAGTTTTGTATATAATATTTTGTATAGATAATTAGTAAGTATTCGAGTAAGAATTTTAGCTGTAATTTAAGATATAATTAACCCAGCTTAGTTTAAGAAAGAGATAAAACATAAAATCAGCTAAATGCAAATAAATACTGGGTTATACCAATTTATTCTGAAGCCATTATTTCAGCATAGACCATTTCCGTTTAACTTCAACCATTTAAAAGAGAAAAGTTTAAGGGCGAATGATTGTTTTAGGTTCCAATATTCTTACTTTGAGGGTTTGTGGTTTGAGCACTAATGTCCAAACAATTGAGGAACGTAAAGCAGAAGTTCTAATTAAATTACGAAAGTACAAACTTGTTGAAAAAGAAAAGTTTGAGGGCGCATACGCCTATATTGTAGATATTCCGCAGGATAAAGAACGCGCAATAATATGGTGTATTCTAGGTGAAGCCACTGTTGGTATAGCAGCTATGAATACACTCTATAAAATAATGAAAGAAAAAGAACTTGAAAGAGCTATAGTAGTTACAGAGGGACGCTACACCCACGCAGTTAAACTTGGCTCCAAAAAGAAGAACGTAGAGTTACTTCCAAAGTCTTTCCCAGTTTTCGACATATTCGAACATAAACTTGTTCCTTTCCACGAGATTGTAAGCGAAAAAGAGAAAAATCAACTGCTTGCACAATACAAAGTTAAGCCATACCAAATGCCTCAAATCAGGTCAGGTGACCCAGCAGTTAAAGTTATTGGGGCTCAACCAGGCGATGTGCTAAAAATCACTCGAAAGAGCACAACCGCAGGTGAACACGTAACATACAGATACGTTGTAGAATAGTCAGCAGCTCTTAATCAATAAATTTCCCTTACTATAGATAAATAGTTAAGGAGAACTTTTTCTTTCCTGAACTAATTCATCAAGGATAACTATAGCTTCTGCAAGGGGCATCCCTAACCTCTGCGATAATTCAAGAGCAGAAATATCAGGTTCCGCAGATAGAATTGAATCACGAGTATAAGCCTTATGAGTTGGATACATAACTGATGAATGAACAACTTCAACAATCAGTTGCCAGAGTTTTTCTTTGTTATAATCATCGAGATTAATAATTACCACCAATCATTAGTTTAGAACATAACTTGAATAAAAATAGTAAACTTCAATATGGCCTTAAAGAGTTAGTTAATATAGAGGTTTTCAAAAAATGTTATGTACCATGAACTTGGCAGCGTCAAAATTGAGAAGTACAATAACATTGAAGTAAGACAGCAAAAAAGAGGCAATTTTATAAGTGTAATCTTAACGTGAAATACACTTCAATTATTACTAATAGAAATTAATAAAAAGTTTTTAATGATGACATTTCAAGAGATGAGTAAGTTCTAAAAGCTAATTTTAACAAAGACAATTAGCCAGATAAGCGAAAAAATTTGTAATAACACAATAATTAACCGATACAAAGTTGACCACAAAGTATATCTCTATTCAATAATTGTAGAATCCAAATTCGCTTAAGACATGGCGGAGCCAACAAACAATGCCGATTAAAGCTGTTATATTTGATTTAGATGGAACACTTACAGGTTTCAACTTAGACTACAAAACGTTACGTGCAGAAGTCAGAGGTTACTTAATCAGCAGGGGCATCCCAGCATCATTACTTAAAGTAAATGAGAGCATTTTTGAAATGCTTCAGAAAACAGAGATATACTTTAAAAACAGAAATAAACAAAAAACTTTTGAAGAGATAAACGCTGAATGTTTAGGCAAAGCTGAGAAGCATGAAATTGAAGCAGCTAAAACAACAAGTCTTCTACCAGGGGCAGTTGTAACTCTAAGAGAACTTCAAAAAATGGAGATAAAGGTGGGTTTGTGCACAACTAGCAGTCAAGTAGCGGCGAATTATATTTTAAACAAATTTAAGATTTCAGATTTCTTTGAAGTTGTTGTTCCGCGTAACAAAGTTAAAAATGTCAAACCCGACCCAGAGCAATACGAAATAGCGCTTAAAACATTGAATGTACAGTCTGATTCTGCATTAATAGTAGGAGACAGCAAAGCAGATATGGAAAGTGCTAAAGAATTAAAAGCAATCGCTGTAGGACTACCTACAGGTTTATCGACTAAAGAAGAACTAACTGAGTATGGAGCCAACTACATATTAACAGCGCTCAGTGATTTACTTATTCTTATAAAAAAGATAAATAATGATTAAACGGCAGTTATTACGCCGCCGTCTTTACTTAAAAGTTGTCTTTCACGTATCAAACGTTTTAAAACTTCAGAAAACACAGTTTTACCTTCAACACTAAGTCGAGTAATTCCAAATACTTTAGCTGTCTCAGAAATCAATGATTCCTCGCTTATACCTAGAGCATATTTTGCCACTATTTTCATTGCTGTCTCAATTTCTTCAGGCGTTATGTATTGAGGTTTACGTTTAGATTCGGGGATACCTGAAACTGGAATACGGATAGGTGTTTGCTTAAGGTTTGTTGGCCAAAGAAAGCTACCTCTAATGGATACTTTCTGTTCTCGTACAAGGTTGTTTAGAGCTTCTTTTACAGCATGAGAAATTTTAGGCGTCACTTTTCTTAAACCCCAAGCAGATGCCAATCTTTCAACTGCATAATCAAAATGAACAGGCCCCTCGTTTTGTATAAGTTCAAAAAGTAGCTTAGTTTGGTTGTCACGATTTTCAGGGAAGTGAAATTCATTTTTTTGTTTTGAATTAACACTTGATTTTCCAGTTACAACTTTAATGTAGGGACTGAAAGCTGCCTTAAGAGGATAAACTTTGTAGGGAACCCCAAGTTTTTCAATTCCTGAAAATTGATTTCTCTGTACATCTGTTGTTGGAGCAGTAATTATTTTCTGAGAGCCAATGTCAAGGTTTTGCTTATGAGCCTGTTCAAGTGCTTCTTTTAATCGTTTAATTTCTGAGTCTCTTCTAGAAACCCAAGCAGGCGACCAAATACGATGAATACGCCAACCCAGTTGCCTCAATACTTGTTCACGGAGACGGTCACGGTCTCGGGCGCTGCTACTGGAACGATAAGTTGCGCCGTCGCATTCTACGCCCATAAGGAAACAGCCAGGGTTAACAGGGTCTACGACGCCGATATCTATTTTGTAGCCGCTGTAGCCGACTCCTGGAATAATTCGGTAACCAAGTTTTTTTATTTCAGAAGCAACATCTTCAACTAGAGCTGATTCGTAGTCGCTATCAGAGAGGTTAGATTTAAAAGAGTCTGTGCCATGCTCAGCATACTCTAAATAGGTTCTTAGTGTCTGTACACCTAATGCTTGAGCATCAGGGTTGATGTCTGAAGCTTTTATTGATGTAATCAGAACAACTTTTTCACGGGCACGTGTAACGGCTACATTCAGGCGCCTCTCGCCACCCGGTTTATTGAGGGGACCAAAATTCATCGTGATTTGTCTTTGCTGATCATAACCATATCCTACACTGAAAAATATAACATCTCGCTCGTCGCCCTGCACATTCTCAAGGTTTTTAACAAAGAAGCCCTCAAGCCGATCTTCTTTGAAGAAACGTTCATATTCAGGTTGCTTTTCGAGACGTCGGTAAATTGCTTCTTCTACAGCATTCATTTGTGCTATACTGAAAGTTACTACGCCCAGAGTTTTTTGTGGATAATTTTTAAAATGTTCAAACACTAAATCAGCGACTCTTTCCGCTTCAACATGATTATCTCGCTTTCCACCTCGGTCATAAATGCCGTCTGGTACATGTACAAGTTTAACGCCTAAACTGTCTGTTTCAGCCATTGCTGCTGGAAATGTAATCATGGCGCCATCATAGAATTGCTGATTTGAAAATGCTATGAGTTCCTCATGTTTACTTCTATAGTGCCACTTCAATGTTTTAACTGGCAAACCGATTCCTAAGCATTCATCTAATATACTATCGAACACTTCGATGTCTTCATCAGTTAATTCATCCCAATCCTTGTCGTCAAGCAAGTTTTTCTGGAAGAAAGACGTGGGCGGCAACTGTTTATTGTCGCCTGCGACTATGATTGTTTTTCCACGGTAAATAGCGCCTATAGCATCTTCAGGGACAAGTTGTGAAGCTTCATCAAAGAGTACTACATCAAATTTAGCGTCAGCTGGAAGAAACTGGCTTACTGATATTGGACTCATTAGTAAACAAGGTTTTAGTTTAACTAGTAAATTCGGGATTTTCTGCATTAATGTACGAATCGGCATTAAACGTCGTTTTTTGGCAGCCTCTTTTGATAGGATACTTGCTTCTGTGTCAGCAGCTTGGATTAGAATGTCACGTGGTTTTCTGCTGTTAGCTTCTTCGATAACTCTGCTGGAGGTAAGTTGTATTAGTTCTTGGTCGAGTTTTCTGAAATCAGCTATTTGTTGCTCATGATTTTCTCTGCGGAATCTACCGAGTTTTTGATCTTCATTATAAAGGTTATTTATCCACTCCTGATAAACACTTTTTCTGAAAATCAAAACTAAATCGGCAGCAGGAAACTTTTGCTCTACGAGACGATCAAAGAATTTATCTAGTCCACGTAAAGTAAAACGGTTTTTAACATCAATGAAGTCAATCCAAATTTGAAGTTCATCCACGCAATCACGCAAATGTTGTATGCGTTCACGTATAGTTTTCACTTCTAAATTTTTAAGAGGCTGGTTTTGATAACTAAGTTCATTTTCAAATCTTTTTTCAAATTCGTACAAAACATTCAATGTTTCATCTCTGTTTCTAATTAACTGACTGTTTGACGGAGCCGCGATAGATCCTTTAGAGGCTATTTCAGCGAAAGCTTCTGGTACAGGTATTTCTCCGAATATATCTTGGACTTTTTTAACCCATTCGAGTACAGTCAAGATATCTTGCCAGTCAGTTTCAAGTTCTTTAAAGCGTAACCCGTATTTCTCGTGAAGTTGAGCTTTTTCACCTGTTATCTGCGCTTCTTTTTTACGTATTCCTTCAGAATTATTCAGGTCTTCAATTAGTTGCTTGTAATTTGCAGGTTCAACTTTACTTGGCAATAATGTATCTTTAGTTATGCTACAAAGGGGTAAAAGCTGTTTTTCTACTCCGACCGTCCAATCCTCTATCAAATAGAGAGATGTTTCGTGTATGGATATGTCTGATTTTGGTATTTTCTCTGGGATAAGAGATTCAATTTCTGTAAGTTGTTGTTCCCATTTTTCTAGAGATCCACGAAGGTCCTCTCCGAGATGTTTAATCATTGGAGAAGGCGCAGCGGGAGTAGTGAGCAATTTTATCAGTGGTTCAGGAATTTGAGTTGCCCAAGAGAGTTTTCGGATTTCATCCACTAACTGAATGGCTTTTTCAGCACCTAAAAAGTCGGTTCTACTTTTATGGTAATAGTGACCTAGTAACGTGCGTACGGTATCAGCTGAAGCATCGATTTTTGCAGCTAACTTGTTTACTTTCCGAGCATCGATTAAATCCTGTAGAACATTTTTTGGTACTTTGCCGTCATTAGTTATTTTGGATATACGTTTTTGGTCGTTACGGTAGTTAGAATTAAAAATTTTCATGCTACTTTGGTATGGACCACTATAATTGGCAATTAATTCGTCTAAATCTAGTTTATAGAGGTCATCACTGTAAGTTTCATCCAGTCTGCTTTTAAGCAGTTTATGGTCTTGGTAAAGGATTTTGGTTGCAGCGATGGTTTCTTTTAGTTGTTCTAGATATTTAGCATCGAACCATTGCGGTTCAGGTTTATCTTCAGAGAAACATAACATAGCCATTCGAGAAAGTTGACGTAACTGTGTTATAGTTAAGTCAGTTATATCTAAACCTAATAGCGGTGCTAGTGACTGGGAGATTTCTCGCCATTTTTTAGTTGCTAATTGGGTATTTTTAATAAAACTCAAGAGATAATCTCTTTTTGATAGCAATTCGCTTTCAAACAAATCGACAGGCCCAAGTGCAGTGGTTAAAGCGGTTAAGTTTTGTTTTATTTCAGATGATGAATTAAGTGGTAAATCAAATATAGTTGGATTGTAACTTTCCAATAGACTTGCACGGGTTGCTTTTATCCAATTAGAAGCGTCTAAATATGTCTTAGCTTCAGAGATTAAGGCATCCAAATTTGGAGTAAGTAACCAAGATTTTTCTGGAAGAGGACTCTCAAACAGAAGATTACTTGTATCAATAATCCACTGTATTTGATTGAAGTTTCCAGGTGGGGAAATACCTAGAGTAGCTGAAAAGTTTTCAGTTTCTGTTTCAAGATTTAGTATTGTTTCAATTATATTTTTGAGTGTTGCTAAGAGTTCACTTCGCACTTCAAGGTCATATTTGTGTGACCGGTAACCTAACCATGGAAAATCGGGTTTTTCAATTACCTGCCATACCTTGCTCAGGTGTGATACAAGATCTTCTAGTTCATACATCTTTTGTGGTGTAAGCAATTTTAGTTCAGTTAATCCAACAGGGACAAAGGGAACACGTTCAAGACTTGCGAGGATACTTAGGATTTCATAAACACTTCTCTGCATATATGGACGTAGTTGATGTAAAGCTGTAACGTAGCCGTTTAAGGAGTCTCTGTACTCAGTTAATCTTTCTATATCATGTGGAGAGGGAAGTTTTCGGGGGATTAAGCTTTCATCTAAGCTTCGCTTAAGTTCCGCTACTACGTCCTGTTTATTGGCTTTACTACTATGAAGTTCAAGACAAAAATGCGCTAACCCTACAGCACTGAGACGTTTGTATACAACTTCTAGAGCAGCCATTTTATCGCTTACAAATAATACACTTTTTCCGTTAGCTATACACTCAGCTATTATGTTAGCAATAGTCTGGCTTTTTCCAGTACCAGGCGGACCCTTCATTACAAAACTTTGTCCAAGTAAAGCGTATTCTATGCTAATACGTTGACTGCTATCAGCATCTAAGACTTGAAAGGTTTTTGAAGGTGATTCAATTTTATCAATTTCTTTTTCGTCAGGTAAATCAGGTATTATGAGGTTTTCGTCTTTTATACCAGCGATAGCCCGGATTATTGGATGCTGAGTTACTATATCTGCGTTAGCTTCAAGATCTTTGTAGATAACAAGTTTTTGGAATGAGAATAAACCTAAATTCACAGAGTCATCTACAGTCCAACCCATTTCTGAAACTGCCTGTTCAACAGAACTGTAGTAATCAGATAACGATTGCTCACTCCAGTCGTCAGGTAAATTTGGAAGCTCAAGTTTATAGTCGTTCTTGAGTTTAGCCTGTAACGCAGGGTTTAGAACGGCTTCTTCTTCAACAGGAGGCAACACAATACCATATGGTTGCCTGATTGTTTCCTTTCCTAACTCTAAAGGTACAAGAATTAGAGGTGAATGAACATTTTCTTTTGTTTCAGCGTCAACCCAGTTGAGGGTACCAAAAGCCGCGTAGAGTATTCTTACACCTCGTTCACGGAAATCTGATAGGGAACGTCTTTCTAAAAGTCTAAGGGTTCTTTCTAACTCTTGACGTGTTAGATTGCTGCATACAAGTTGGTTAGGTGCAGGATATAGAGGTGTTTGAGTTTTAGCAGCCTTAACAGGCGGTTTCACAGTCTTTATTTTGGTGCTTTTTTTCGGTTTAGTCTTACTTTTCTTTGTACTTTGAAGACTTTCAGATAAAATCTCGGTTTCGTCTGCTGGTTCTTCAGGAGGAAAAAAGAATTCCAACCTATTATTTTTCAATACTAATAAATCAAAAATTTTTTGAGATTCAGGTTGTGTTATTGTTAGATTTCCACGTTTTGACTTTCTGAAGTATAGCAGATTGTTTCTGCGTGAAAGATCGATTAATCGAGACTTCCAATCTTCAACTCTCTTCATAGGAGAAGACATGGGAACATCTTCAAATTGTTCAGTCATGAGCACACATCCACATAGATACAGTTTAGCTATTGTACAGTTGATTGTTTAACAGTTACGGTAATTACCAGTTACCTAAGTAAGCAAGTAGTTATTTTGTACTTTAAAATAGTAAATTTTGTGGTAATAGTCTTAAAAAATCAAACAGTAAAAACGGCATTTGCGTGGGTTCAAGAGTCTAAAAAGAGTAATACAAAAAGTAGAAAAAATTGGAGTTCACCCAAGATGAGGCAAGTTTTATGAAAACAATTGTGTTTTATAAAAATTCAAAAATTAGGGTTTGAAGCAGTACCTTGACCATTGTGGCCACTGCTGGGTTGTATTACAGGAAGTTAAGTCAAGTGTTAACTCCATACCAATCTTAAGTTGGTCTTGCGGTACGCCTTCTATGATTCCAGGGATTTTTAAGTTATTTTCAAGTTCAAAAATGCCAATTGCATATGGCGCCAAGTTTTGAAACTGTTGTGGAGCAATATGAATTACAGTGTAGGTTAGAAGTTTGCCTTTTCCTGAAACAGCGAGCCAAGTGAATTGTTGAGAGTAACAGTTATCACATAGAGGGCGAGGTGGAAGATGGATTTTTCCGCATTTTTGGCATTTACCAGCCATTAACTTACCTTGCTTGATGAAATTATAGAATTGTTCTATTGTAAAAGGTTCTTGTGTACTCATTATTTTTCTCTCCTGTAAATGTGAACCACTGCAGTGGCACCTGAACCACCAATGTTCTGGCTTAAACCTATTTTGGCATCTTTGACTTGGCGTTTTTCTGCTTGATCTGTTAGTTGGAGATAAAGCTCATATGTCTGGGCTGTACCTGTGGCTCCAACTGGGTGACCTTTGGCCTTTAATCCGCCACTGGTGTTAACTGGAATACGACCGTTGAGGTATGTTTCACCGCTTTCAACAAGTTTACCGCCTTCACCGGGTCTACAGAATCCAAGATCCTCATAAGCCATTATTTCAGCAAATGTGAAACAGTCATGTACTTCAGCTAAGTCGATTTGCTCTGGTTTTATGTCAGCCATTTCATAAGCAGCTTTTGCAGCTATTTTGGTGGCTTGAAGTGAAGAGAGGCTTTTTCTTTCATAAAGACCAATGGTGTCGCTTGCCTGTCCAGAGCCAATAATGTGAACAGGTTGATCAGTATATTTCTGTGCAAGTTCAGGTTTCGTTAATATAATACAACTTGCGCCGTCAGTTATTAGTGAACAATCGTAGAGCTTAAGCGGCCACGCAACGTATCGTGAGGACATTACAGTTTCAATAGTTATTTCTTTTTGCATGTGTGCCTTAGGATTAAGGCTTCCATGGTAATGATTTTTCACCGCGACCTTAGCGATTTGCTCTTCAGTTGTACCATAATTGTGCATATGGGAAGTTGCCATCAAAGCGAAAAGACCGGGAAATGTGATTCCGTGAAACTGTTCAAAAGGGTAATCAGAGGCCATAGCTAAATATTCAGTCACTTCAGCTGTAGTCCGATGAGTCATTTTTTCCACTCCGCCCACCATAACTACATCTGCTAAACCTGATAGAACAGCGTAAATACCTGAACGTAAAGCTGCACCTGAAGATCCACATGCCGCCTCAGTTCTAGTAGCAGGAATACCTACTAAACCAGCCCAGTCTGCAAGAGTACTTGCAGTATGTCCTTGATGCTCATAGGCTTCTCCCATATGTCCAATGAACAATGCTTTAATGTCTTTTTTAGGCTGAAGCTTAGGGCAGCGACTAAAAGCTTCGCTTGCAGCTTCAGCGAAAAGTTCTCTTGTTAGTAAACCAGTATGTTTACCGAATTTAGACATACCAGCACCGATTATACTAACGAGTGGTTTTCTATTCAAATTCGATGTTCCTCGCTTGAAACTATATAGTGATGGTAAAGCGAAATAAAAACCATTCAATTAAAGTTAGTTGTTTATTATTTCTAGTTAAAAAAAGAAGATAAAGAATATTAACGATTTAACATAGAAAACACTTTTTTTAACGCGAGATAACTTCATTATAATTACATAAAGTTAAGATTTGAATCTAAATTTTAGATAAAAATAACAGATTAATTATTTTTCTTTATAACTCACTTATTTAGTGATATTAATTGCTAAAATTAATGAATTGAAGCAAAAAGATTGACACTGAAAGTAAGGAAGCACTTAAAAGGAGAACACTGGATATATGGGTATGGGGTAGTGAAAGACCCATGAGCAAGTTTAGAGTAATAGGTAAAATAGCAACAGGTTTAACTGGCGTATCCATAATTTTTGCTATAATAGCAGTGGTCTTAGAATACAACTATTACACATTAGTCAATGCTTATGCAGCAACAGAATATGCAATATCATATTCCCTACCGCGCATGTTACCTTATTTGTTTGTAGCTATAGTATCACTAATAGTAGCAGTAATTTCAAGAAGCGCTGTAAAAGACAAAAAAGAAGAAGAGAAGAAAACCAAAGAGCCAGACTACTAAGAAAAAAATAGTTTCTTTTTCTGTTTAATAAATCAAAATAAATAGGCACTAAACAAGGGTTCTAATAAAAACATCAGCCCAAGATGTAGATAGCTCAAAATTGCTCAAAAAAAGAACAATCCTATTAAAAAAAGTCATAAAAGGAAAAATAACAATTTAACAAAACAAATTATACCCATTACAATAGGCAAAACTACAAACAAACCAAACAAGGCAGCTGTGGAAGTCATGACTTGAAGTGCTCTTTTAATACAATCATAAGATATGCCACCGTGGTCATCGCCTAAAGTATAGTAACCTTGTTTTTCTAACTGAATATTTAATGCTCCAGCCATAGCTGAAAGCGTGTAACCTGCGTTTGGACTAGCTGTTTTATGCTTGTCACGTTGAAGAATACGCCAAGATTCACGCCAGTTTTCACCTAACAAGATAGCTGAAACAACCATCAAATAAGCGGTTAACCTTGCAGGAACATAATTGGTCAATGTATCCATTTTAGCAGAGAACCAACCAATATTCTGGTACTCCACATTTTTGTAGCCGACCATTGAATCTAATGTATTGATAACTCTGTAAGCAAAAGCACCGGGTACTCCAAATAATGCAAAGAAAAAGAATGGTGCAGTTATACCGTCTGTTGTACTTTCAGCTATTGATTCAACTGCTGCAGAAGTAATTTGCTTTTTATTAAGCGATTTAGGATCTCTACGAACAATGTAGGGCAACCATTTCCGTGCATCATCTAAATCATTTCTCTGAAGTGCAGCAGAAATTGGAATCGTATATTGACCCATACCACGTATTGCAAACGTTGCCTTGAACAGTATCGCACCCACTATTATATAGGGAATAGGACCAGCCCAAAGTCTCAACAATACAAGAAATACACCAATCGGAAGAGCTATAACAAGAATTATAGCTATAACCATTAAAACACCATTAGCTTTTTCTATTTTCGGATTCGGATTTTTTGCTTTCTTTCTTAGATAATTAATGATTTTTCCAATCCCGATTGTCGGATGAATTCGGTCAGGATATTCTCCAAGAATCAAATCAATTAGAAAAGCTAGAGTGAAAATAAAAATTGAGTCAATTAACCAGGTTAGGTCAAACGCAAACATGTTTTCACTCAAACCGACTTTAACGAATACTTCAAGGCATTAATCAACCTCTCGTTTTCTTCATGAGTCTTGACTGCAATTCGGATATAGAACTCGTTGAGGCCATTAAAGGATGAACAATCACGAATCAGGATACCTTGCTTTAGCATTCTATGCTTCAGAGCGTTTGCTGTTAACCCTGTTTTTTGTATGTCTATGAAAAAGAAGTTTGCGTCAGGAGCACAAAAACTAAACGTTTCAAATTGGCTCAGTTCTTGTTGCAGCCATTTTTTTTCTTCATTAATGAGTTTACAAGTCAGTTTTAGGTGATCTTCATCGTTAAATGCTGCAATAGCGGCTGGTTGAGCTAAACTGTTAACATTCCAAGGAATTTTTGAACATAACAATACATCAATTATTTCTTCATTAGCTATACCATAACCTATCCGTAACCCGGTTAAACCGAATATTTTTGTGAATGAACGTAAAACAAATAGGTTTGGAAACTTGTTGATACTTTTTATCATTGATAATGATTTTTCTTCTTCAACAAATTCTAGGAAGTCTTCATCTAGAAAAACTAAAATATCCTGGGCTAAAGCATTCTCTAATATATCCAACAATATATCTTGCGGGATAAGCTTACTGGTTGGATTATTGGGATTACATAAAAAAACAAGTTTCACACCAACCATTTCTCGTTTAAATGCTTCAGCGTCAATCTGTAAAGATTTCCCCATCCTAAAAAATTTTGGAGATTCACCAGTTTTACGAACTGCACTTTCATACTCACCGAATGTTGGAGCTGGAATAAGCGCTTTTTCACCTTTTTTTAGAAAGGCTTCAGCGAATAAGTACATGAGTTCAGTTGACCCGTTGCTTATAATTAGGTTATTTTTACTTAAGCCAGAGAAATGTGATGCAATCACTTGTCTTAGCATGTTTGAGTTTGAGTCTGGATAAGCTGCTACAGTATTTAGCGCTGATTTAGCAGCTTCAAGAGCTTTTTTTGAAGGCCCAAGAGGATTCACACTGGAACTAAAATCCAGAATTTCTTCAGGTTTAAAGCCTGTTTCTTCTGCGGCCCCGTAAACCTCTGCGCCGTGAATACAAGGCTTAATTTGCTTAATATTTTCTTTAACTAAACTATGAATTGGCTTCATTGTGTTCCCTAGGCCGCTGAATTCTACGGTTTCTTTTTGATGTAAATCATATAAAGGTTTGTCTGGATGTTCCATCCAAAAAGAATGTTTTAAAACAAAGAATAACTTTAAACCGGAAATTTAAGATAACTATAGAAGGGCTTTGTTTGAACGAACTTGTATTTGTAGGCTTAGGGTTAAACGATGAAAAAGGCATAACCGTCAAAGGCTTAGAGGAAACAAAAACAGCAAACACAGTATTCATGGAAACATACACAAGCCTAATGCCGGAATTCTCTTTAGAAAACTTCAAATCACTATGCAAAAAAGAAATACATGTAATCAATAGACAAGACCTTGAAGAGGATAACGGAAAAAAAATTCTTCAAGCAGCAAAAAAAGGTAAAACCGTATTTCTTGTTCCCGGCGACCCCCTAATAGCCACAACCCACATTACACTACGGATAGACGCAGAAAAACAGAGAATAAAAACACGCATAATCCACGGAATATCAATAATATCAGCAATAGTAAGTCTTTCAGGATTACACAACTACAAATTCGGAAAAACAGTCACTGTACCTTTTGCTGAAAATTTTTCAGAAACACCTTACAACGTTATAGCCCAAAACAAGCAAACAGGATTGCATACACTGTGCCTGCTGGATTTGAAAGCCGACACAAACCAGTACCTATCAATTAACCAAGCAATAAAATCTTTAAAGACAATTGAGTCAAAAAAGAAAATGGGTATAATCTCTGAAAGCACAGTAGCCTTGGGTATAGCTAGAGCAGGAAATGATAATCCAACAGTAAAAGCAGGCTACATAGTTGATTTAGAAAACTTTGATTTCGGAGAGCCGCCCTATAGCTTGATAATCCCCGGGGACCTTCATTTTATGGAGGTTGACGCATTGATTGCCTGCGCAAATGCACCGGAGAACTTGAGGAGGAATATAAAATAGCTATTGAGGCTCTTATAACAAAATATGTTTCTTGTGCTGAAAAGGTTTTGTGTGAACTTAAAAAGAACCAGGCACCGATAACTGTTGAAGATAAGGCGGTTTGTGAGGTTTTAAGTTGGGTAACTCATTACTTGGATGATGCAAAGTATTATAAGGCGCAAGGGAAGTTTGAAACGAGTTTAACTTCAGTAGCTTACTGTGAAGGGCTGCTGGATGCTTTAAGATTAATCGGCGCAGTGAACTTTGAATGGCCCACCAAACAACAAGAAAAAGAGTAGTTTTAGCATCAGGCGTATTTGATCTGCTTCATCTTGGACATGTCAGATTCCTTGAAGACGCCAAGAAAGCAGGTGGAAAACAAGCTAAACTATTTGTGATTATAGCTAAAGATAGCACTGTAGAAAAAACTAAAGGTAAAAAACCGATTATGTCTGAAGATCAACGTCTTTCTCTTGTAGAATCGTTGAAAGTTGTTGATAAAGCTATACTGGGTTATGAAGGTTTAGATATTGGTGAAGTGATAGAGAAAATCAAACCAGACGTAATTGCTCTTGGTTACGACCAAGAGGAAATGGAGCGAAATATCAAAGAATACTTAGAAAAGCATGGAATAGGTATGTCAGTTGTGAGAATCAGCAAGTTCGGAGAAAACAGTTTAGATAGCTCCACAAAGATTAAGCAGGAAATAATAGATAAATTAGCTAAGAATAACGGTTCAGCGAGATGAATTGCCAAAAATATAAACCCACATACATTCTAATTATAGTGAACATTGCAATTTACATTATAGGAGCCATAGTAACTGGCAGCATATTAGAGACAGGTAACCAAATAGTCTTCATTTGGGGACAAGTGAATCTTTTTGTTTTTGAAGGAGCTTATTGGCAACTTTTTACTTCCATGTTCATTCATGCTTCGATTTTCCATCTTGCAGGAAACATGCTTTTCCTCTTAATTTTCGGGTTACGCGGAGAAGAAATGTTTTCCATAATAGAATTTTTAGGTATATACTTTATAGGAGGTCTAGCTGGAAACTTGCTTACTCTATTACAGGGAGCAGAGTTCATTTCTGTAGGAGCTTCAGGTGCAATCTTTGCAATGTTTGGCGCCGCCATAATATATGATAGGCGTTCAGTGCGGCAGTCAATAATCGGCGGTTTGGTATTCGCGTTTTTCCTATTCTTCATCAATACAGGTCCGCAAGTGAATATTTTAGCTCATTTGGGCGGCTTAGTATTGGGCTTGCTTCTAGGATATATTATTGCATCAAGACGTAAACCTCATGAGCAAATCGAGGCTGAGTTCAGATATAGGAATACCCCATTTTAGAGGTTTATATAACAGTTGAAATTTCAACTTTTACTTTATGGTTATCTTTTAAACCAAGCTTTTTTCTTAAGCAAACAGGAGCTATTAGTTCAAGCACTGACGAGTCATAATGGCTTCGCAGAGCAGTCACCAAAGCACCCTTAACTTTACCGCCTATAATCGCTGGATAGCATTTCACAAGCCCGAAACTACGGTCTTTATTTTGGAAGCCCATAACCTCTAATGCAGGATAGACATCCAAGTCCATTCGCGTCTTAATGTCGTAATCAGATGTCAACTTCAGGTTTAATGTGCCAGGAAATGGTTCAAAACCCAATTTTTCCATAATTTGTTTACTATAGGATTCTTTTGAAATGTAGTAGGCACCCTCGCCTAAACCTGTGAAAACAGTTCCCTCCAGAGTGACTGATGGTGGATAAGATTTTTCAATTAAAAGTTTAAGGTTAGCGTATAGTTTTTGTAGCTCTCTAAAGGCGATATCTTCTATTTTGATTAAACTACCAGCAGGGCTGATGTCACGTTTTATCCAACCTTTATGTTCAAGTTCAATTAAGTACCGTGATGCTGTCTGCTGGGAAATGCCGAGTTTAGCAGCCAAATATTCAGTTGAAATCTTGGCAGTTCGCTTGTAGGCACCCATGTCTGCTAGTTTCAAGAGTACGTAGAGGTACTGCCACTCTTGTTTATCGGTCAACGTTGGCATCTCCTTTGAAATAGTGAATTACCAACTTGCATATTTAAGCCAAACCGCTAAATTTCACCAGTGAAACTTATAATAAAGGAGAATATTAAGCTGGCAACAAACGTTTTTGATGACATGGGAATATTCTGGGCGGAAATAGCAGATAAAAACCATACAGAACACCAGATTCAATTCCTGAAAAATAATTTAAATAAAAAAGGGCTTATTTTGGACTTAGCCTGTGGAACGGGTAGACATTTAATTCCGCTATTAGCAGAGGGATACAAGCTATTAGGAGTAGATTCCTCTTCAAAGCTTCTTAGAATAGCTAAACAGCGTTGCCCCAGAATTGACGTGATTAGAGTGGATCTACGGTGCTTACCTTTTAAAAAAGAAATTTTTGAAGCCGCTATTAGCATGGATACTAGTATAGGATATTTGCCAACTGAAACAGATGACATACAAAGCATGATTGAACTGAATAGAACTCTGGTTAAAGGCGGCACCTTTTTTGTTGATGTTTTTAACATTAAACAGTTGAAACATAAATATGGCAAAAAAGGCCAAATTGATAGATTAAACTGGTTTGGGATTCAGGTTTTGTTG
>Ga0265294_10004307_pt1 | contig 17850 bp, 5 predicted proteins | sample MunlanPumphouse3_FD_192504 | JGI IMG/M metagenome (GOLD analysis project Ga0265294, IMG submission 192504) | Groundwater microbial communities from a municipal landfill in Southern Ontario, Canada - Pumphouse #3 | ecosystem: Environmental > Aquatic > Deep subsurface > Groundwater | place...
CTTGACATAGGAAAGTCCAAGACCAACTAAACATGTGTGCATGTCATATCTTACTTTCCTGTAATGTGATATCATCTGTTGTCCAAGTGAGAACGATTTGAAGTTTTCGGTGAGGGTTTATACTTGGATGCTTGGCTTCGCCAGTAAAGCTCGATAAGCGTTAAGTATGTGGCAACAATTACAGATTCATAGTGGCAGAGTTCCATGACCTTGTGTTTGTCAGTGTTTTTTTGAAGATACGTTTTATGAAAACCAAGCCAAGTCATGCTTTGCTTTAACTGACGATGTACCCCGTTTGATTTTGATGATCTTGAATAGAAGGGGTCGCATTTTAGTACTTTACCGGTTAATGCTTCACTTAGATTGCGGGATCTGGAAGTATGGGTAGATATTGATCCCGTCCCTGCAAAACTTCTTATCTCCGCCATAGATCAGGGATGCAGATTGAAAGTCCAGAGACTTGCCAATAACCTGAATGTTCTTGATCAAGCTGGGATTAAACACCTTGGCTGCTTTTATTTCCACCGGCATCAGCTCCGCTCCGCTCTGGATTAACAAGTCAAGCTCGAGGCCGCTGTTTTCCCGGTAGAAATACAAGGGAGCGTCACTGCCCTGGTTGTAGAACATCTTCAGGTATTCAGATACCACAAAGGTCTCGAAGAGCTGCCCTTTCAGGGGGTGGTTGACCAAATCCTGGGCATCTCTGATCCGCAGCAAGCGACAGGCCAAACCGGTATCGAGAAAGAAAAGCTTGGGAGATTTCACCAGCCGCTTATTCTGATTCTTGTGCCAAGGCTGGAGTAAATGGATAATGTAACTCGTTTGCAGGATGGAAAGCCAGTTGGACACGGTTTTCACATCCACTCCGGTCTCGTTGGCCAGGGCTGTTTTATTCAGTAATGATCCAGTTCTGCCGGCGCATAAGCCCAAAAACTTGAAGAAGAGGTCTCGATCCTGCACCTGGGTAAGCAGGCGCACATCGCGCTCCAGATAGGTGTTGATGTATGAGGTGTAAAACATCTGTGGATCCATCCCCTGATCAATCAATCTGGGGTAAAAGCCTTTGAACAGCACTTCATCGATGTCTGCTTTTTGGTCCTGATAGATTTCATTATAGGAAAACGGCAAGAGCTGGAAAATGGCTGTTCTCCCGGCTAAGGACTGGGAAAGATGCCGCATCATGCTAAACTGATTGCTGCCCGTAAGGATAAACCGGGCCGGCATTGGGTTTTTATCAGCCATCATCTTTATGTAATGCAGGATATCCGGTGCGTACTGAAACTCATCGATGATATATCGTCCCTTCTCGTCACTAAACAGAGATTTGGGATCACTCTCAAGGATCACTCTCAACTCGGGATTCTCCAGATCAAGGTAATGGTAGTCTGGAAACTGCATCTTAGCCAGGGTGGTCTTGCCAGACTGTCTGGGGCCGGTAACAGTGATGATCGGAAAGCCTTTGGCTACCCGCATCATTGTTTGCTGCATGTTTCGCTGATACATATTATCCTCGCCTTTTGTGCAAATCAGGGAACGCATTCCCCATATTGCAAGAAAATACCCTATGTACTTTTCGTCAAGACAATTTACAGATTGGCATGGCAATAATCCGAATGCGGGAATGCATGGTTTCCGCGCAAAAGCTGGCACGATATCTTGATTTTGCTCATTTCGTTAGCTTCCGTTTTCCGGCCTCTTGCTTTTCAGCCTTCAGTATCCGCTAATCCGGGATCTGATGTATAGTTTGAACAGCGGATCACCAAAGGTGATATCTCCGTTTTCTTTGTTGATGATCTGTTCCGAGATCAGTTTCTGCATGGCTCTTTGCGAGCTGGAAATAGCGCCAAGCTTGTGTTTAGCATGGAAATCCTGAGAGAAAGGATTGCCTTGATCAATTGCCAGGGCAGAGATCAGCTTTCTTTGTTGGCTGCTGAGGCTGCTCCATACTTGCTGAAAGTAGTCACTCTGATTTTTCATTACGTTCTCAAGCGCTTTGCCAAGCAACTCATCATCCGGCATTGAGGCATTTAGTATGGAAAGTTGCCACAGTTCGGCCGCAATGAATTGAACATAATTGGGGATGTTATCCGCGAGAGCAATTATCTTGTTTGCCAGTTTTGGATTTAAGCTAATCCCGGTGGTGCTGAAGCGTTCCTCCAGATAAGTCTGCATCAGATCAGGGTCGATCTTGGCAAGAGGGATGATCTTCCCAAAGCGGTAAAAAGCTTTCTGGGGACGGTTGAACATATCCAGAAGCAAGTGATACCTGCTTCCGCAAAAGATATAGCTCGTGCGCTGGTGGTGCTGGATCACAGACCTCAAAGTATCGGTAAAGGCATCCCCATTCAGCTTCAGAATCTCTTGAAACTCATCGAAAATCACAAGCCATCTACGCTTTGGATCAAGCTTCTCGCTGAGGTTCAGTGCTTCCTCCAGGGTTTGCGTGCCCGGATTTACACTATCCAGACGCACGGAAAGCGAAGTATTGCCCATCGCATCAAACTCCAACGCAGGACGCAAGCCGGAAACCAGAGAAGCGATCTTTTTCAAAATGGTTTTAGGATTTCCCGCATTACTACGAAACACTTCGCGGGCGAACAGCCTGATAAAGGATTCCCGAGATTGAACTTGCATAAAATCGATAAAGATTACAGCGATCCCTTTTTTCTCCAGCTCAGCAGCCAATCTAATGAGCAAGGAAGTCTTCCCAAATCGACGTGGCGAATATAGAACGAGATTATGTTTATTTTCAACCTCGGAGATCAATTCGGCCAGTTCACTCTCCCGATCAGTGAAATACGGATCACCCACCACCTTGCCATATTGAAAAGGATTCTGCATCGTATATCTCCTTACTGTCAGTTTGATAACAAGATAATCGTACCAGCTGCTAAAAACAAGCCGAAATTACGCATATATGCGTTACGCAGTTTTGCGTAATCTTCCAGACAAGGGTCAAGAGGCTCAGAAGAGCGGTTATGTACAGGTGGACGCCGTCCCGAGGATTCGACACGTCTCGTATCGAAAGCGACCGCAGGTCGCTAAAGAATCAAGCGAAAAGATGCGCCATGCACAAGGCAGACGAGGACGTCAGCACCACTTTGGCGACGCTATCTCCACTGCCAAATCGGAGTTTGGCAGCCCAAACAGCGCTTCAGGCGAGCGCCACTACAACGGGAAACCAGATACCAGAAATGCGAAACCAGCAGGTCAACCGGAAAACCAGAAGACTGGAGAGCAGGGAAACTTGAGAACTTGAAAACCTGAAAAAACTTGAAAGCTTGAAAACCTTGAAAACCATATATACCAACATGTTAGCCACTCATTCCTCTTTTGAGAGCGTTAATCAAGTCTTTATCCCCCCTTAATCAAGCCTTAACTATTAACGCTTGATTAAGGGGGGATGATCACTTGATCAACTGCTTGAAGGGAGGTACTGGCGCTCGCCGTAGCGCCCCATCAAAGTTTGCTCATTTGCTAATTTCCACCAAATTTGTGCCGCAATATCCCAGTGACGCAAGAAAAAGCTTGACTCCCCACTCCATGTCAATTGCCTTGCGAACAAAGAATAATATTTGCAAAGAGGTTAGCTAAATGGTTGGAATCGCTTTGACCTATACCACCCTTGGGATAGACGCGTTGCAGGTGACGGTGGAGTGTGACAGCACGGGCAGCATGACGCACAATGTGAATATCGTGGGCATGCCCTCGAACTCGGTAAAAGAGAGTAAGGATCGCGTATTTGCCGCGGTGCGCAATAGCGGAATCAGTTATCATTCCGCGCGTTACACGATCAACCTGGCGCCGGCCGATATCAAGAAGGATTCTTCCTCGCTTGATTTGCCGATCGCGATTTCCATCCTCATGCACAACGGCATAATCCCTTCTGCTGCTCTGACCAGGATCGCTTTGATCGGCGAACTCTCTCTGGATGGCAATGTGCGCCCTGTAGATGGCGTGCTGCCCATCGCTATTGCCGCCAAACGGGATGAGATCGACACCCTGATCGTGCCCTATGAAAACGCGGAAGAAGCTGCCATCATTGATGATATCACCGTGATCCCGGTCACCTCGCTGGGGGAGGCCATGCGCTTCCTGATCGGAAGTGGCGGTGGACATTAGGGTGGGGGCTAAGTAGATTCGTAAAGCAACCTAAGCCAGTATCTTGGTGCTCAAACACACTCAGTCTCTGTTCTTAGTCCCACCTCTGTTCATATCCTTCCTGCTCTGGTCAAACGAAGTATTCCGGAGAAAACAATCTTTGATCTCACTCCATAGTTTAGGACGTTCCCCCGGCTGCAACTGCAATTCCTCAAGTAGCTGGCGAACTGTTCCATCCGTGGCAATTATGCGGTAAAACATCCTTGAATAGAACCTTGCGGCCATCCGATGAGTATAGTTTGTGCCATCACAAAATCCCACCAGATGGTATCCATCTATATCCCGATCTGGAGTCTCGCTACCCAAAACCAGGTAGCCCTCCGGATAGAAGGAATCGCCATTGGGATCAGACAAAACTGGATCCCAGGATAGCAGAACGTCATTGCCCAAAACTATAAGTCGAGGGTTCGTGGGATAAGCAGTGCTGGCATCGATCCCCATTCCGTAAAGCTGAATCTCATAGATAGCTGCGTTTAGCGCGTTACTGCTGATCAAGAGCTTATTGCTATGGACACCGGTTTCTGTTGGCGCAAAGCTTAGGTTTATGCAAAAGGACGAACCCGGTATCAGTTCCTGCATTCTGAGTTCTGTCTCAAAGGTGAAGATGGCAGAAGAAGACTCCAGGACAATCTCGCTGATTAGCATATTCTGATTGCCGCTATTGGTGATGATCAGTTCCATCTCTGCAGGCTCGCCATTGATGTTCACACGACCGAAATCAAGCTCTGAAGGGTTGGCAGCGATGATCGCTCCATCAAGGCTCTGGCTTTCGTAAGCACCGATGTCGATAATGCCGCCATCAATGCGGGGATTGCCGGCCAGATCGGTAATCATGAGCTCTATTTCGGTATCAGGATCACCGGCATCGATGGCTATTGAGCCTTCCTGCAAAGTAAATGAGGCTTCGCCCACTTCAAAGTATGATCCAGCGCCCTGGCTGGGCTCATCAAAGAGCGGGTCATCGGTAAGGTTGTGTTCATAGAGCCCGGTGTAGCTGATGCCGGGGCTCAGGGCAAAGCCTGCGCTGCCACCTTCGATCAGGCAATAGCGGAACTGAGGCTCTGCTTCCTCGCCAAAGAGATACACTTGATTGGCTTGGGATTCTGCGCCATGGACATTGCCCCAATAGATACTGTTAAGGTTTGTGGGAGAACCCTGGTTCAGATACAAGCCACCTCCCTGGAGAGTGGCTTTGTTGTTCGCTATAGTATTGTTGATCAGTTGCGGAGAGGAATAGCAGTAGATAGCTCCACCTCGCTGGCTGGCCGTGTTGTTGGCCATCAGATTATTGGTGATCAGGCCTTCGGTGGTATTGATGAAAGCTGCTCCGCCATTGAAATCAGCCAGATTGTTGATGATCCGATTGCGATCAAGCTGAAGCTCACTGTTGTTTTGCAGATAGAGGCCGGCACCCAGATCCGCATTATTGGCTTTGATGATATTGTTTTGGATCAAGGCCGCGACCGCGTTGGTGAGGCTGATCCCACCGCCTTTGCTTTGATAGCCGGTGGCCTGGTTCGAGGCTATCTCATTGCCCACAATGCTGATGCTGCCGCCATCAAGGGAGAGCCCGGCTCCGTTTTTGCTCACAGAGTTGTTGAGTACATCGCTGTTACTGAGGTTGATGGCACTTCCCACGGCATGGATACCGCCCCCGGAACCCAAGGCATAGTTGTATTGAATGGAAAGGCTATCGGCGTTTATGGCTGAGTTCAGAGCATAGATGCCGGCTCCGTTGCCGGCAGAGGAAGAGCCGGCAATCAGGATATTATGCAGATTGGCCTGAGAATTGATGATCCCGAGGCCACCGCCATTGTAGTTTTTCACCATGGTTACAAAACCGTTCATGATAGTGATGTCAGAGATATTCACCCCTTCCACCTTATCCAGATTGACTACCCGACGGGGGAAATCCGCGCTGGCTTCGGCATCCAGGAAAGTCTCATCATATCCTGCGCCTTGCAGAGACACGTGTTTCACCATCTGCAAGGGATACTTCTCGCCGGTCAGTGAAGGGGAATAGGTGCCGCTGGCGATGTGGATGGTGAGCGTATTATCCTCCGAGGCATAGATGCGGGAGAGGGCGTGATCAATGGTCTTGAAAGGACTGGAGGCACTGATCCCGCTATTGACCAGGTCATTGCCATTGGTAGCCACATAGATATCTGTGGTGATGGCGGGATGTCGGCCGGTACTACCGCTAAAATCAAGACCGGTGGAGGAATTCACCCAGTAGTTCGAGACGGTGGTATCGGCCACACTCATCACTTCAAAGCTGCAGTTCTCGATTCCGATGGACTCGCGCATGGTGACACCGTGGATGTAGAAATCAGCTCCGATATCGGCATTGTTATTGGCAAAGTAGTTGTGACCGGGGTTATGCAGGCCGATATCCGGATTGACCATGCCGCCGAGGTTAGGCACACTGTGGAAGGCGTAAGAGCCGCCACCTTCGTCATCAACGTCATTATCCACTATCTTGTTGTAGCTGAAGATGGGCTCGGCCTGGCGGATGTAGATGCCACCGCCTACGCGCTTTTCAATGGTACTGCCACCTTCATTTTGCAATATCCTTCTGCCGCTGCCATTGCGAATGGTGAAGCCTACGATGTGGGGTTTGGTTTGAGTTCGTCCCGTGCCCGGCAAGATGGTGATCGTGCTGGCCTGATCCGGATTGAGCGCGTTGCTGCCATCGATGATGGTATTGGCGATGTGAGTGCTGTCGCCATCGATGAAATAGTAGCTGGCCAGGGTCACGCTTTTGCCTTCGATCACAAGGTTCTCGTAGTATGTGCCATTGGCGATGATGATGTAAGCACCATCGACCGCTGCATTGATGGCTGCCTGAATGGTGGGGTATTGGTTCGGCACGTAACGCGTGATGGCTGGATCCAGGCTTATCGTGATGTAGTCTTCTTTGACCTCAGTGTCCGAATCAAAACCATTGGAGACCCATTGGCTCACAGTATAAGTGCCGGGGAAGAGGTATGTCCAATTCGGGTTTTCGTCGGTGGAGTCGATGATGCCATCACCATTGAAGTCCCATTGGGAATAGTAAACTGTGCTGGGGCAGGCATTGCTAAACTGAACCGTTAGAGGTAGAAAGCCTGACTGCATGTCCGCAACGAAATCTGCATCCATGGGTAGCACATAGATATAGTTACTGCGAGTGATTGATGTTTCAGAAGATCCATCAAAAACGGTCAGTTTAACAGAATAGATACCTGATTCCATATAGGTATGTACGGGGTTAGGATCTGTAGAATCTATTATGCCATCATTATCAAAGTCCCAAGCCCAAGATGCAATGTATCCAATCGATTGGTCGGAAAACTGTACCATTAAATCTGAGTATCCCGATGTCGGAAAGGCACTAAAGGAAGCGATCAAATCTTGAGGGACTATACTGAACTCACCTTCACTTTGGATGTTCATGTAGGGATAAGTTCTGTCCTGTAGCTTGATTCTACACTGATGGGATGGAGTGTTGGGCACCTGCCATATGAAGCTCTGAGCCGTAGAAGGGATGTTCACGGCAATGGGAATCCAGTTTATACCAAAATTAGCAGTATAGTAGATATCAAGATTAGTGCAGCCATCCGCGTTCCAGGATATGTTAACGTAGCTATCTATACCCAGACTTGTCCCTGTCTGTGGTGATGTGACATTTAGGGTCTTGCCTGTTACGGTAGTGGAAGTGGCAGATTTGGCACTTACAAGGTTGTTTAGACTTGTTACCATGCGAAACCAGACTGAAGAGGAGGTTCCCAAATCGAGAAACAATGTATGGGATAGACTTGATATTGGAATCGCTTCTGGGTGTGCTCTGATCCAGTTATTGTTGTTAGTTGAGTATTCTAAAAATACCTGTGTCTCTGCCGGCATGTCGATTACTCGCCACCGGACAGTGTAATCGCAGTTATTATTAACAAACCCACCTCCATTCGAATTAATAAACTTAGCTGGGACTTGAAGAGTAAACACACTATCACTTATGTCGTTTATATTCGCTAGGGAGGAGTGATAAATCTTTATCCTGCAATTGCTGGTTTCAAGGGCTGGAGGTTTCCAGTTAAAAGTCCCGAGTGAAGCATTTAAGCTGCTGGGTATTACAATCCAGGTTTGCCCATCATCTGTGGAGTAAGCCATTTTCACACTCTGAATGTAAGGCGCAGACCACATGATAGGGATATCCAGAGAATTTGAATAGTCAACAGTAAAGACTTCTCCTCCGTTGGGAAACAGGACGTTTATCTTGGTTATTACAAAGGCATGATCCGAGTAGTCACCGAAGATCGGATTGCTGGAACTCTGTATCCTTACTCTGGCTAAATCAGTTAATGTATCTGGAACTGTCCAAGCGAAGGTCGCCAAGGCAGCAGGATAGCTTAACGACAGATTCGTCCAGTTATAACCATTGTCATAGCTCACATCAATGGTCAAAGCCGTTACGTTTGAGCTATTCCAGGTGATGTTTACTTGTTGCCCCGGCACCAAGTAGGTGCTGGCAGCTGAAGGATATGTCAGTGATAGCGTTGGTAATGTCCCACTGGAGCTAATGCTGAAGACATCATCACTAATGTCATAGTATTCGCTGTTGTCCGCCCAAGAAAGCTTGATCCTGCATTGTTCGCTGTTGGCAATAGGGACAGTGAAGTAGTACAAGCCGGGTGAACTGAGAACCTGTGAAGCATTGAGATTGACCCAATTGAGCCCATTATTTGTCGTAAGCTGCACATTTAACGAATGGACATCACTTTCTGCCCACTGGACATGGGCTGTGCTGCCGCTGACAAGAGTCTCGCCACCATTGGGATAGAGTACCTGTATGGGAGGCGATACATATTGCAATTCAGCAGAAAACTGCGAGCCCTTGTAACAGTTATCCACAGCTTGGGCTGCAACGTACATAGTATCTCCGGGGGCAATACCAAAGATGGGGTTGTAGCCTCTGCCAGCTGTATATAGAGAACCAGTTAGGGGGTTTGATTGGGGGCTAACAATGTCACATGCTCCCGGACTGGATCCAACCCGTATATTGTAAGACAAACCTAAGCCGGGAGTATGATCATCTGAAGCTTCACTTATCTGTACCCGAAGCTTGTTCGGCATGGAATCTGCCTTTGCTATGAATATCTGAGGTGGTTCCGGAGCTTGGTTTGGGATAAGCGTGTCATTCCTGAACACTTTTATCCCTGAATCAGTCCACAGGACAATATCAAGATCTCCGTCATTATCATAATCTCCCAATGCAGAATCAGTTGCCCCCAGAGAGCCTATTGAGATAAATTGATCTGAGAAACTTCCGTTAATGTTAAGATAAACATGGTTGCTGACCACTGCATCAAGGTATCCGTCATTGTTCATATCACCCCATCTCATCGAAGGATAGGCATAGTTGTTAAACACAGCTATTGGGACGAAACTATCAGCATAATCAAATAACCCTGAGAAATTGTGACTGGCAAGAAGTTCTGGACATGGAGGACTATTTACATAGTCACTCAACCAATCCTCATAGTATCCGGAGATTAATAAGTCCATATCCCCATCATTGTCGTAATCTCCCCAGTCTAATGAAGCCAGATCCAAACCTGTTGCATAAGTTGTAATAGTTTCATATCCAAACATGTCCTCAAGGTAATTTCCGTTACCTAATCTCATTTGTGACAGACTGTATCTATGCATTAACGTAAAATTGCCGTCCACAATATCTGTGTGACCTGTCATGAACAGGTCCAGAGTTCCATCATTATCGGCATCTAAGGCAGTAAGCATTCCTTGGGTCAAACCATATTGAATGGAGTGTTCGCCAACAATCGTTCCTAGATTAACATCGTAAACCAGAATAAAGGTATCAATCTGCGATATCATCGGTTCGCTCCACATGTGAACCATAATTGCTATATCTAGACTGCGATCATTATCAAAATCACCCCAAACGCACTGTACCGCAGAGCAATTCTCAAACAGTGATATTTGAATAACCTGTTCTTGAAAATGGTATCCTCGATTGAGATACATTGATATCTGTGGATTGACTCCACTTATAACGATCGAGTTACTGAGGTAGTCGGGAAGTCCATCACGGTCGTAATCTAACCACTGACCTCCCTCATGAGCGAAAGTGATTCCTGAAGGAGTAAACGTGCCTTGAATGTTGTTATACAAGGTACCCCCTACCTGAAGATCCAGATCGCCGTCACAATCATAGTCAATCCATTGAACCTTTCCAGTGCCCTGAATCGAGTGTGTAATCTCGGTGAATTGGGCGCCGAGGTTGAAGGGTGTCACTAAAAGTAGCATCAATACCTGGAAAGCCAAAAGCTTCACTATTGTTAAAAGGTAGTCACGTTGGTTGTTCATTTCTTGTTCTCCATCATCGGCAGACTTTAGTGCCTTTCACTCGTTGCTATCACAAAATAGAATTGCTGATCTTGTCGGAAAGCGGTACATGTCCAAGTGTAACGATTTCCATCCAGTGCTAATTCTCCGCTGGTCAAAGGCAGTTCCGTGGCAAAGCTTCCGAAGGGATTATCCGAGCTGAAAATGCGGTAGCTGAAGGCATTTTCTACTCTATCCCAAGACAGTATCAGCTGTTCGTTTTCAATGCTAATGCTCACATTCTGCGGAGCGTCCAAAGCCAGAATAGGGAATTGGTATTCGTAGGCACCAATATCAATGACAGGCCCGGAGTGACGGGGATTTCCTGCCAGATCAAAAGGCAGCAGCGAGACATCAGTAGCCGGATTGCCGGTATTGACGCAAGGCGATTGCTCTGAAAGGGAGAAATCCGCTGTCAGAGCATTAAAATAGATCCCTGCGCCATTTGTGGGACTGATGAACTGTGGATTATCGTTCAGGTTACTCTGATACAAGCCGGTGTAGGAACCGGTGCTCAAACCAAAGGCTGCGCTGCCACCCTGTATGTTGCAATAGCTGATATCGGGATCAGAGCTATTGGTCTGCAGCCAGAGCTGGTTTCCTCCCGAGGCAGCAGTATTGCCCCAAAGAATGGAGTTTTGGAAACTTGGCGAGCAAGCATTGAGATAAAAGGCTCCACCCCGGTAATTAGCACGGTTATTGACGATAGTGTTGTTGACGAATTCCAGGGGGGACATGCCATAGCCTGCTCCACCCTGATAAGCAGTGTTATTCGCGAATAGGTTATTGGCCAGCAAGCCGCTGCTGCCATTATTCCAATACATCCCACCCCCACCATTGGCAAAGCTGGCAACAGACTGGAGATTGTTCAAGATTCGATTGTCGGTTATCAGAAATTCCGTGGCATCTTGCAGATAGATGCCGGCTCCGTTATCAGCAGAGTTGCCCTTGATGAGGGAGTTTTCTATCCTACTATGCGTGCTGGATACCAAGTAGATACCTCCACCTCTGCGCTGAGTGCCACTAGTTGAATTGTCCACGATCTGGGCTCCGGATATCGTGAGACTGCTTTCAATGCAGTATAGTCCAGCGCCTCGGTTGGCTGTGTTGTTTGCGAATTGGCTGTTGCTAAGATTAGTCTGAGATGATTCTGCACTTAGAGCGCCTCCATTGCTCGTAGCGATGCTGTTTGAGACATTCAGCCCTTCACAGCTGGCACTTGAGTTAACAATGTGCAAGCACCCCCCATTTCCGGCTGCGTAGAAGTTCATAGCCGTTAGGTTGGTTAGGGTAACTTCCGAATCCAGTATGGCAATGCCACCTCCATTCAAGCCTTTATCAGATGTTACTACACCACCGGCGATAGTGAGATCACGAACCGCAGAACCCTCTACTTTATCCATGTTTATCACTCTATTGGGCAAATCAATGTTTGCTTCTGCATCAAGAAATGTCTCATATACACCAGCTCCAGCCAGAGTGACCCAACTGATCATTTGTAGGGGGAAACGTTCTCCGGTAGAGCTGGGAGAATAAACTCCTGGAGCTATATGAATGGTGAGAGGATTGGCTTGTGAGCCATAAGCCATACTAAGAGCATAATCGATACTGAGGAATGGTGAATCCGGGGAAGTGCCGCTGTTTGAGTTACTTCCGTCTGTGGCTACCCAGATATCATTGGTTATCGCCTGACGATCTCCTCTGCCACCTCTGAAGTCCATTTGAGCAGCAGAGGTTGCCCAATAGTTTGAAACCGTCGTGTCTTCAACCGCAAAAACGCTAAACCCACAGTTTTGGGCTTTGACCTCATCTCTATAGCTCACTCCGTCTATATAGATATCTCTGCCAAGGTCTGCATGGTTATCGCGAAATATGTTATGTCCTGGGTTTGCTCTTCCGATCCCAATCAATCCGCCCAAGTTTGGAACACTATGGTAAGCGTATGATCCACCCCCTTCATCATCGGCATCGTTTTCCACTATCTTGTTTCTAGTCAGGATGGGATGATTGTTCTCAATGTAAAGTCCGCCCCCAACTACTTTTGTGATCAGATATCCTGCTTGATTCTGGGTAATCGTGCGACCTCTGCCATGAGTTATTGTGAACCCAATAATACTAGAACTAAGTCCGGGACTATCACCAGGTTTTATCGCAATTACACTACCCTCAATAGGATCGCGGGTTTGGCTTCCATCGATTACTGTATTATCAATATGCAAAGTATCAGCATCAACGAAATAAAGGCTGGCAAGAGTGATCTCTTTACCTTCAATTTGAAGATTTTCATAATACGTGCCGGCAGAAACAATGACATAATCTCCATTGTTTGAAGCATTGATGGCTGCTTGAATTGTCGAGTATTGCGAAGGGACATATCTAGTTATTGTGGGATTGATAGAAGTGTGGACATAGTCCTGCTTAGTCACAGTTTCTATGCCTGAGCTATGCTCGACAGTGAGCGAGATCGTGTATGTCCCAGGGAACTGATATTCCCAATGAGGTGTCTCAAGGTTCGAGTCAATTATGCCGTCATTATCAAAATCCCAACTCCATGAGATGATGTTGGTTGTTGCTTGTGCAGTGAAAGTAACCAATAATGGCACATAGCCATTTGTCACATCAGCCGCAAAATCGACTACCAGGTTTCCACTTACAGTCAAATCCGCTTCGTTTGTACCCGAAATCAACGGGTTAATAACGCTTGTGACCTTGATTCGGTACCCAGAATTGGGCTCTATCGAATAGGGAACTTCCCAGTAGAAATGTCCTTGATTGAGAGTTGAAGGTGTTATTATCGATACCAGATCACCGTTTCTTACCAGTTCGATTTTCACGTTTTCGGTAATATTGTCTTCCCATTGAATGTTCTGAATTGATCCAGGCAGAAGTACCGCAGGCTGGGAGTGGCTGGTTACCACTATGTTCCCAAGAATTGTAAACAATGACTGGCTATTCGCATAGACTGTAGGAGTAAGTACACTCGATATCTGTATGCTATAATCTGAGCTGGGAGCAAGACTCTGAGGTATATCCCACAGATGCAGGCCATTACTGTCAGTGGATTCTGTAATCTCGGACTCGAATGAAGTTCCTTTATGGAGTGATATCATCACTTGCTCCGGCAAATTATCCATCCATGTTATCTCTTGAGATGTGTGGGTCTGCCATGTTTCTCCGCCATTAGGATGAACAATAGCAATTCTCTTTCCTATACTAAAAGTCCCGTCGGAATAATCCCATATGCTGCTATCAGATACTGATGATAACTTAATTTTGTATTCAGTTGATGCTACATCATCGTAGCCAAGAGTCCAGTTGTAGCTTCCATTACTTGGTATAGAATTAACTACAACTGTTGTTGCTTGATCGTTTAAAACAAGCTCTATCACTACATCTTCGGACAAGTTGTCTAACCATGTGATAGCATGCACTTCCGCGGGGTATAATACCTCATTACCGTTTGGACTGAGGGCATTGATCTTTTTCCCAATAGTAAAATCGCCATCACTTTGATCTAAGACCGCTGGGGTCGTAACGTTTGAAATCTGAATGCGGTAACTCGTGTTATTAGTTACAGTATATGGGATTGTCCAGTTGAATACCCCGCTACTTTGTATGGATGCAGTGATTGTGTGAACTACCGTTGTTCCTTGGACAAGATCAATTCTTACATTGTCGGAGAAGTTATCAATCCACCTGATCTGAAGCTCTTGTTCCGGATAACAGGTTATCCCACCGTTTGGTTGGGTTACCAGCACTTTCTTGATGACAGAGAAAACACTATCACTACTGTCGCTAAGAGAAGCGTTGGCAATACTGGTAATCTTGATTTTATACGTGGATCCTGCGGGAATTGTATAGGGGATCTGCCATTGATAGATGCCATTGCTCTCGGTTGAATCTGCTACAACAGATACAAGTGTTGCCCCATTAAGTAGCTCTATCTTTACTTTACCAGGGATGTTGTCCAGCCAGGATATGCTTAAGTCATTTCCCGGAATCAGTGATTCACCACCATTGGGGTAAAGCACTTCAATGAATGGCGATGTAATTGTAAAGTAGCTGGAACTAACATCATAACTAGAACTGGATGTTACACTGGTTACTTTTATCTGATAATCGGATGCATTGGGTAAATCGGATGATGGAGTCCATGAATATGAGCCATTACTTGGTGTATTGGTCGTTATTGATCTGTAGAAAGCACCAGATTTAAGCAAGTCAATCTTCACGTTTTCGCTTATATTGTCTGTCCATTGAATCGTCTGAGGAGTAAGAACCTGCAGTGTATCACCACCATTAGGGAATACAATATCAATAACTGCTTTAATGTTGAAGATGCTACTGATAGCCTGGATTGGATCATAATATATGCTGCCAATTTTGATTTGATAGTTACCAGCTGGTTGTTGCTCGGGAATCGTCCAAGAGTAAGTCCCGGTGCTGGGAGTTTGAGCTGTAATCATGTTGTTTGCAGTGCCCTGAAGTTGGATATAAACATCCTCAGAGATGTTGTCTGTCCAAGTTATGTTATGAGTCGAACCGGGGTACCAGCTATCGCCCAAGCTTGGTGAAATAACTGATATGTATCCTGTAATATTCGTACCGTATCTGCTAATAATGCCATCCTGACCGGTGGAACCAAAGAAGTAAAAAGAATTATCCATGGCTGGAATGACTCCGGAGGGTAAATTGCTCAACCCATCAAACACGGTTGAGACGTAGTTACCATCCAAGCTAAGCTTTAGCATAAATGTCCCGCTTAGTGCTTGCCATCCACCCAAATCATAGTAGGGGTCACCGGCCACTCCGATAAAATACAGATAGGAGTTGTCACAGACAATGTTGATGGCTGTTTCGTCAAACAATTCATTCGAAGTACTTTGAACAGGTATGGGATTCCATATTTCGCCAGTGGCTTGCTCAAAGTGTTTTTGCCAAACAAAGGCCCCATTAGGGTTGATCTTGGCATAGAAGAAGTCTTTGTAGTCAGGACCCCAGGGATCATAATAACCAGATGGTAAATGAATATTGCTTACTGAGCCGACAATATCTGCATAAGAATCGTAGCATGTGTATAGGTTCCCTACCGAATCCAGAGTAACATCCTTCAAATTCACAGTAAAATCATTGGTTGGAAAATAATCCCCATAAATACCCATCTCGCTTGAACCTTGCAAACCATTACCCCACACCCAATTACCTGAGGAGTTGATTTTTGCATAATACATAAAGTTAAAATACCATGGCCAAAACATTTCGGGGTTTTCCATATCCGTTGTTTGAAATGCAGGGTACAGTGTGTAAAACAATGTGCTACCTATATACATCTGCATTGACACAGACTGTCCGGCTATGTATGCATTCCCGGAGCCATCCACCAATATTTTCTTTACGCTTTCCTGATCCGATCCACCAGCCTTGTTTGCCCAAGCCCAAGACCCTGAACTTGTGATTTTTGCAACAAATACATCGGTGTTACCATATGGTGTTAATGTACTGCTGCCTATTGTGACTGAGTTTATAAAGGTACCGGTCAAATAGACATTAGCTCCGGACGAATCAATTGCTCCGGATACTGCCACACAACTTCCGTTTGTGGCTTGCCTCACCCAAAGCCAATTCTGATTTACACCCATTTTTGCGACAAAGAAGCCTATTCGATTTGCAGTAAGACTACCAAAGGACAAGGGGTTGGTCTCTGTGTTTCCCCCCAGATAGACATTACCGTTTGCATCAGACCTGATAAATGCGGCAGTGTCATTGGCAAACCCACCAACTTTAAATGCCCATTGGCATTGTCCGTATGCATTGAACTTAGCAATGAAAATGTCATTTTCACCGCTATTGGTTAAAGTGAATTCGCCTATAGTAACGGATGAGGAGTTGAAGTTACCGGCAATGTAAACATCACCATTTGAAGCTGTGAAGGCATCAACGACGGACTCCACTCCACTGCCGCTTATGGTATTATTCCAATACCACCCGGATTCTGCTAACAGACTGGTGACACCAAATCCAAAAAAGATTAGTGCAAATACGATATAATGCTTTGCTAACATGTTTCATCCTTTATTTAGCAAATGCCTTTGCCGTGAAATTAAAGCTAGAGGCGTCAAGGCTTCTAAGCTCTGTTACAATATTACAGATCATGACTATATCGGTCTTTTTCACGTTCAATCATCCTCCAATAGCTTCTGCTGAAGCTCCTCACAGGCTTTCACCAATCCGCCAAACCCGATCTCTTTTGCCTTGTGCAGTGCCTGGCGGTTCAGGTTCTCTGCTTGCTCAGCATCACCAAAGGCCAGCAGAATCTCAGCTTTGTAGTGAAAGTATTCGTAGGATTGTTTATCCTTACCGGTGGCAAGCTCCAGAGCTTTATCGATTTGTGACAAGGCTTCGCTGACATCCCCGATCTCCAGCAATTCCAGCGCGATCACGGAATGGGTGGTTGCCAGCTCGAATCTATTGCCCAGACGATCCTTAAGCCTCAGCACTTTCCGATAATACTCCAGCGCTTCACGATGCTGTCCTTTATCGCGGTGGAGGTTGCCGATATTGCCCAGCACCTTGATCCGCTCTGCCATATCATCCAGTTTATCCACCAGGAGCCATTTTTGCTCGTAGAACGGCATGGCTCTGTCGAGCTCGCCTTGTTTATGATGGAGAAAGCCCAGATTACCCAGAGCGATGGATTCCAGCTGGAGCAGCTGCTCTTCCTTGCAGATTACCAGACATTGATTGAGCAGTTTTTCCGCTTCCGCATACTTGCCCAGATGGATGGAATACAGTCCCAAATTGGAGAGAGTCTTAGCGATTTGGATTTGGTTATCGGTCTGGCGCGCGTAGTCCAGGCAGAGCTGATGGTGTTTCAGAGCCAGCTCGCTTTGTTTATGATGCTGATACCAGATGCCCAGGTTGCCATGCACGATGGAGAGCAGCCGTTTAGAGGTATCTGAAGGATGCCTGTCATCCAGCTCATTGGCGCAGTTCAAGCCGGATTCCCATTCGGCCAAAACCATATCCATCTTACCCTTACGGAAGGCCAGGATTCCCTTCAGACGGTGGCAATCAAAGAGCTCTTCGGGATTTGCCAATTGACTGGCCTGCAGATAGGCTTCTTGCAAATGGCTTTCAGCTTCATCCCAGTTTCCGGTTAAGGAATAGATATCCGCGATATTGATCAGGATTCCGGCAAGGGAGGGTGGTGGTTCAAGCCCTTGAGCAGCGTCATCCGGTGACGCGGGAAATTGCCTCAACCAGCCTAAAAGCTTCTGATAATATCTGATGGCATCGCTGTTGCTA
>Ga0265294_10004308_pt1 | contig 17848 bp, 15 predicted proteins | sample MunlanPumphouse3_FD_192504 | JGI IMG/M metagenome (GOLD analysis project Ga0265294, IMG submission 192504) | Groundwater microbial communities from a municipal landfill in Southern Ontario, Canada - Pumphouse #3 | ecosystem: Environmental > Aquatic > Deep subsurface > Groundwater | place...
AAAATCTAGAAAGACTATAGATAATGCATATAAAGGATATAAAAAGATTAATTATGAAGCAATAAAACTTTTACCAAGAGGTGGATATTTTGCAACATGTTCTTGTTCACATTTTATGCAGAATAATAAGTTTATTGAGATGTTAAAAGAAGCTGCAAGTGACGCTGATATATCTTTAAAGCAAATAGAATCAAGACAACAAGCATGTGATCATCCAATATTATGGAACGTACCAGAAACAGATTATTTGAAGTTTTATATATTTCAAGTAGTGTAAAAAATAAAAAGATATAAAGGATGAAACAAAGATAATACTTCATGAAGAGGGAAAAGAAAGGTATATAAAATATTATTTTAAGGAACTAGTTGATTTAATACAGTGAGATATATAGCATGAAAATAATTAAAATTAAGAATTCTAAGATGCATCAATGCAGTTAATTTTCAAATAAGATGCAAAATAAATGCAAAATGCATCTAAAAAGAAAAAAAAGACATGAATTCATCTTAATAATTAATAAGTTTTGAACTGAACCCAAAAAGTTAGACACTTGTTGATTAAGTATTTTAAAGCGGTTAGTAAGGAATGAATTCTGTAATTTACAGGGCTCATTCCTTTTAATTTTCCTTTAATCCTTTTATTATAGAGCATTTTGTAATAAATTGATTGATATTAAGAATATTATATGATAAAATTACAATAATATGGAAATAATTAACTAGGGGGTAATTATATGAACATCGAAGATTTGGAGAAAATAGCTGTTTTAAGAGAAAAAGGTATATTAACTGAGGAAGAGTTTTTAAAGGAAAAAAATAAAATAATGAATAAAGAAACTTCTAAAGATGAAGTTACTGAAAATAAAAAAATTATAATTCCTAAAGGAATGAAAAAATGTATATCATGTAATGAAGTTATATCGAAGAGTGCAAAAATTTGTCCACATTGTGGTAGAGATGAAAGAACATTAGCACAGAAAAACCCTGCTATAGGTTGCTTAATAGTAATATTATCAATAATTGGATTATGGATATTTATTACTGCTCTATCAATAATTTTAAATTAGAGATTTAATGCTTTTGAGTAATTATTTTAGTTGAAAAGTAATTTAATAATTAAATGAGAAATTTGAAAAATTTAAATTTACTTATTAGGTTTTAATGTAATTAAGAATTATTAGTAAAATAAAAATATATTTTACATTATATATTGCTTTGAATGTATTAAAATATAATGTAATAAGGAGAAAAATATGAATTATTCTGATTTAGAAAAGCTTGCTGAATTAAAAGAAAAAGGGGTATTATCGGAAGAAGAATTTGAAGCCGAAAAAGAAAAAATATTAAATACATTGAATCAAACATCTGATGCTAAGAATGAAATGGACAAAAATAAAAAAGATAAACAAATATCCAAACATATGAAGGCCTGTAAAACATGTAAAAATTTAATTGATAAAAAAGCATCAATTTGTCCTTTTTGCGGAAGAGAGGATAAAACAGATCAAGTTGCAGCTGGGATAATTTTATTTATATTTTTTGTTGTGGTTTCTGTATTCATAGGAAATGGTTTAGAGAAAGATATTGCTAATGATGTAATTTTAAAAGATAATTTTACTCTTGAAAGTATGAAAGCCTCAAAAGATGAGTTCGGTATTGGCTTATATATAGAAGGAAATATTAAAAATAATACTAATAGAAAATATACTTATGTTCAAGTTACTTTTAATTTATATGATAAAGATGGATTACAATTAGGAACAGCAATGGCTAATATCAATTATTTAGAACCAAACGGTACATGGAAGTATAAAGCAATTGGATTGATTTCAGATGCTTCTGAAGTCGATTCATGTAAATTAGTTGAAATAACAGGTTTTTAAGTGTGCCAAATTATTTAGAATGTTATATATATATAAAACATATTCCAAAATGGAAATAATACATAATTTTATGTATTATTTCTTTCTTTTTTGGAAATAACATGGTATAATATATGTAGAGGTGTGTTAAATGAATATAGGTAATAAACTGAAAGAATATAGAGAAAGTAAAAATATGACGCAAAAAGAAATTGCAGACATAATAGAGGTTAAACCTGCAACTATTTCTAAATATGAGTCAGGAACATTAGAACCTAATATAGAAGCATTAAAAAAACTATGTGAAGTATTTAATGTAACACTTGATGAATTAGTTAAAGATAAAAAAGATATTTTAGACATTAATAGTATAAATATATTAGAAGTATTAAGAGAACAAAAAGAATTAAAATTAAAAGGTAATCTATATCATAATACACAAATTGCTTTTACATATAATACTAATCATATGGAAGGTAGCACTTTAACTGAAGAACAAACAAGATATATATATGAAACTAATACTATATTATTTGAATCCAATACTATTGCCAATGTAAACGATATTATAGAAACAACTAATCACTTTAAGTTAATAGATTATATGTTAGACATTGCAGATAAAAAACTTACAGAAAATATTATTAAAGAATTCCATAGAATATTAAAGCAAGGTACATTAGATAGTAGAAAAGATTGGTTTAATGTAGGTCAGTATAAAAAAATACCTAATATTGTTGGGGCTATTAAAACATCTGCACCAAAAGATGTAGAAAAAGATATGCAAAAGTTATTACAATGGTATAACGATATTAAAAAAGTAACAATAAAAGATATTATAGAATTTCATGCAAAGTTTGAAAAGATACATCCATTTCAAGATGGTAATGGAAGAATAGGCAGATTAATAATATTCAAAGAATGCTTAAGAAATAATATTGTTCCATTTATTATATTAGATAAAGACAAGCTATTCTATTATAGGGGATTAAAAGAATATCAGTTAAATAAAGAAAAAGGATATTTGATAGATACTTGCTTAAATGCACAAGATCAATATATTAAAATGATAGAAATGTATTTGAAAAGATAAATAAATATATAATGGAGGTAATTATGAACGTAAGAGGTAAAAAAAAAGAAAATAAAAGATCTAATAAAACTAAAAGAGCAATTATTCGATTTATCGTTTTTATTTTTATTGTTCCAATACTTGTTTACATATGCGATAGATTTGATTTTTTTAGTTTTTTAAGCCTTACGGATAACTTGACATCAAAATATGATTGGTTATCTTTTGCGGGTGCATATATTGGATGTATAATTAGTGCTATTTTTTTAATAATTATAACTAAATTAGATAGAGAGGCTAATACAGATAGCATTAGAGAATCACAAAGACCGAATTTGTGTACAAGAGTATATTTACCTAATAATCTTAGATTTAATGATACATGTGTGAATGGATATATATATATGGATAATGAGGATAAAAATAAATCTCCTGATTATTATATGATTAGAATTTCAAACTCAGGACAAACTGTTGCTGTTATAGATATGGAGAAATCATATATTAGTTTAGAAAAGTATGATAATATTGATAGAAAAGATGAAAATTCTTTAGTTAGAACAGAAACAGAACTTATACCTAAAAAAATTATGTTAAATGACTATGAGGATAGATTACATGTTAATCCTAATTCTGGGGCAAGTATTATTATTACTGATCCAGGAATGCATTCTAACAAAGAAATATATAAGGATACAACAGGATTAGACAAACCAAGAATATGTGAGGTTTATATTGAATATATGGATTTATTTAATAAACGTTACAAAGATATAATAGAAGTAAATGGTGGAAAAACAAAGGTTATATGTGATAATGAGCAAATATGAAAAGATAATAGAGTCAGAATTACAATAATATATTTATTATGTATTCAAAATGCTTTTCCATGCATAAAGTAACAGAAATATGAATTTTAAAATATATATAATGGAGGTAATTATGAACATAGAAATAATAAAAGGAGATATGACTGAAATTAATGTAGATGCAATTGTAAATGCAGCTAATTCAAGCTTATTTGGAGGAGGCGGTGTTGATGGAGCAATACATGAAAAAGCAGGTAGTATGCTATTAGAAGAATGTAAAAAGTTAAATGGTTGTAATGTTGGTGAAGCTAAAATAACAGGAGCATATAATTTACCTTGTAAATATGTAATTCATACAGTAGCACCACAATGGTATCTTGAATATACTAATCCTAAAGAAGAATTATTAAAAAATTGTTATACTAATTCATTAAAATTAGCTGAAGAATATAATATAAAAAGTATTGCATTCCCATGTATTGGAATGGGTGTATATAAATGTCCTTTAGATATAGGGACTGCTATTGCTATAGATACTGTTAAAGAATATACAAAACATACTAGTATCGAAAAAGTAGTATTTGTATGTTATATTCAAGATTTATATGATATGTACATTCAATATTTTAATAAAAACAATTAAAAATATATATATTAATTATACTTCAGATATGTTTTAATTATATAGATATATAGAAGTTGTATTGTTAGCAATATTGTGGTAATATTAAATTATTAATAGGTATAAAGATTTGTAATATAAATAAGGAGGGAGATATTATGAAAAATAAAGGTATTTTAATAATAGTAATACTTATCGTATTAGCATTGTCTATAGAAGCAATAATATATAATTTTAATGTATCAAAACCAATAACAGCTACTTTAAATGAAGAATTTATTTTAAATAAAAATCAAATTGCAACTATAACTAATGAAGAGGATAAAATTACATTAACGTTAACAGGATTTGCAAATTCACCAGCACCAGAAGGTTCTGCACCAATATGGTCAGGACTAGCCGTATATTATAAATTACAAGTAAATGAAAATATATATGTAACAACTTCTATAGGTGTATTACCAGATAATGAAAATTTAAAATATGCAGTAGAAGTTATAGACACAGACTATACAAAATATGCTAAATTTAAAGTAACACTAAAAGAAGTAGAATAATAAAAGAATAATGAAATCATATAATATTGATTTCATTTTTAATTAAAAAAATTAAAATATATCGTATTTTAAAATAAAGGAGAATTAATTATGGATGTATTATTTAAAAGTAGTATGAAATTTACATATGATGAGTATAAAAAATTTACAAATGCAGTAATAATGTTAAAGACTATTATTGCAGTATTGTTATTAGAATTAATATTATTAACAATAGCATATATATTTCTAAATTATTATTTTTTAATTATTGCAGTTGTATTTCCAATAATATTTGCTATTATACAAAATATTAATATTAAAATAGTATATAATTCTAATAAGATTATGCAGGATATAGATGTAGAGTATGAATTTTATAAAGACTATTTTTACGTTAAACAACCAATTGGAGAAGCTAAAATTGAATACAAAATGTTAAGTAGAATAATAGAAACAAAAACAAACTTTTATTTAATGATTGCAAGTAATCAAGGATATATGTTATTAAAAGCGAATATGTCTGATGAACTCATTAGTTTTATAAGAGATAAATCTAAAGCATTGGTATAAAGGTATAATAATCGTGTATTATTAATGTCATTCATTATACATAATTTTTACATAAAGCATTAAAATATATTAATATGAATTCTTTATATAGGATTCATATTTTTGTTGTAAATAGGTAAATATAATTTAAATTATAGGTTTACAATAGATATGTAACAAAAATAGACGTTTCTAAGAAAGTGTGACATATGTTTGACAAATTTACAAAGTATTATAGACAATAAATACCATTTGTGGTATAATATTACAAATTAATTAAGTATATGATACTTAATTGTAAATATGAATATTTTATTTATTTTTGATAATAGGAGTAATGATGAGGATTAAAATAGTAATGAAATCTGAAAATGGTAATTTACAAGTACCGATTAATTATAATCATATTATACAAGCTTTACTATTAAGTTGGATTAATGATAAAGAATATAGAGAGTTTATTCATAATGAAGGATATAAATATGAGAATAAAAATTATAAATTATTTACGTTTTCAAAATTGTATGGGCTTTATAGGTATAATAAAAATGACCAAAAAATTATATTTAATGGTGATGTAACATTAATTGTTTCGTGTGTTGAAGATATATTTATGCAATATTTAATTAACACATGTATTTTATCAAATATGCCAATTAAAATTTTAAATCAGCAAGTGATAATTAAAAGTGTTTCTATAGTTAATGAGAAAATTCATCAAGGAAACATTTCTTTTTTATCTCCATGTACTGTATATAGTACTATATATAATAATGGTAAAAAACAAACATATTATTATGAGCCAATAGAAAAAGAATTTAGTGATTTAATAAAACAAAATTTGATTAGTAAATATAAAGCTTATTATGGGCAAGAACCAAGTGATTCGAGCTTCTCTATTAAATTATTAAATGAAAAATCATATAAAAAAATAATAACAAAGTATAAAGATAGTTATATTATAATAGCATATGATGGATGCTTTCAAATTACAGGTAGTATGGAGCTAATAAAAATTGGATATGATTCTGGTTTGGGTTCTAAGAATTCTCAAGGCTTTGGCGAATTTAAATTTATATAAAGGAGGGAAAAATGATAGAAGATGTATACAATATAGGAGTAATTACAGAAAGTAAAGGAAATTTATCTGATGATGTAATGCCAGATAAAGTAGACAAAGTAGATAATATTATAGCTATAAATTTTATGCAAAAAAATGAAGAAGTATTGTATGATTGCATTAATATATTTGATTGTATAAAAGAAAACTATGAACATTATTTGATTAAAAAAGGTTCTTCTAATGGAGTTAATTATTCTCCGGTAGCACAAATAACTGAAGTAGAAAAAACATATGAGAAAAAAATAAAAGCTTGGTTAAATAATTCTAATAATGATATGGCTAGTAAAATATTATTAGAAATGAATAAGAATAATGATTGTATTATTAATAAAATTAATGAATTAGTTAATCAATGTGAAAAGTCAAAAAAAATATTATTAACAATAACATTAAATGATAAATACTGTGGTGATATAAATTGGATTTTTGAAGAGTATTGTTCAAAAATTAAATCTAAAATTTATGGAGAAGGAAAGATATTGGGAAGTTGTTATTTATGCAAAAAAAAAGATGTTCAATTAGTGCCACAGAATAGTACATTTAAGTTTTTTACAAAGGATAAGCCAGGCTTTATTAGTGGAGGATTTGACGAAAGTTTATTTTGGAGAAATTCTCCTATTTGTTTTGAATGTCAAACTTTATTGAATAAAGGGAAAAAATATATGGAAGAAAACTTAAGATTTAATTATTATGGATTTACATATTATTTATTGCCTAGCTCAATTGATAATGAATTTATGGGTAAAGAATTGATAGAATTGATTAAGGAAGCAAATAAAAGAATTAGAGTAACTGAAGAATCAAAAGAAGAATTTGAAACTTTAAGTGAAGATGTTTTTTATATATTAAAAGAAAGATCTGATATAAATTCATTTAGATTGTTATTTATTAAAAGAGAGAACTCTGCTGAAAGAATAATTATGGATTTAAATGATATATATCCAAGTAGATTAAAGAAAATGTACGATGCTAAATATATTATTGATAAAACATATAAGCAAAAAATGCATGATTTGACTAAAAATTTTAAAAAAGAATTTAATCCTTCTTTTACGTTTGCATTTTATAGAGAATTTTTAAGAACTTCAGATGATGGATCAAAAAATAATGATTTAGATAAAATGTTTTTAAATTTAACGCAAAGTATATTTTTAAAATATAAGTATAATCCCGATATACTATTTATGAATTATATGAGAAATATTAGAAGAAAAATAGATACAGCTTTATTTAATGTGCAAGTATTAAAATCAATGATGGGAATAAATTATTTAATAAATATTGGATGCATTCAATATGGAAAGGAGAAAACTATGGATACACAATTTCAAGAATTTTTTAGTAAGTATGATGTAGGATTAAATACAGATGTTAAAAGAGGATTAATCTTGGTAGGAGCATTAGTTCAAAAAGTATTAAATATTCAATATATGGAAAACAATTCGACTGCATTTATTAAAAACTTAAAATCATTAAAAATGCGTCAAACTGATGTGTTGGGATTAGTGCCACAATGTGTGAATAAGATGCAAGAGTATAAAAGTTATTCAAAAGCATCTAATGAAATTGTTAATGAATTATCTAAAATGATACTTACTTCAGATGTAAATTGGAAATTAACAATAGACGAAATTAATTTTTATATAGCTGCAGGTATGACAATGCAAAAAGAAATATATAGTATATTAGAAAAAAAAGAGGAGGAATAATAATGGAAAAAGTTAAAAAAAGTGAATTAATATTTTTATATGATTTGGCATGGGCAAATCCGAATGGGGATCCAAATGATGCAAATAAACCAAGAATTGATGAAGAAACAAGTAAAAATATAGTTACTGATGTAAGGTTAAAAAGAACAATTAGAGATGAATTATATGCTAATGGTTGTGAAATTTTAGTTAGAGATACATATAATGAAGATGGTACTCTAAAAGATGGTAAAAATAGGGCAAAAGATTTTTTAGAAGATGGAATTAATATAGCTAAAATGAATGATGCTGAAAAAAATATTTTAAAAGAAAATGTTAAAAAGTGTATAGATGTTAGACTATTTGGATGCACTTTGCCATATGAAAATGGTAGTGTTATATATACTGGTCCAGTTCAATTCAAAATGGGATATTCTTTGAATGAAGTTAAATGTGAGTATATTAAAGGAACTGGTGCTTTCGCAAGTGGCGAAGGAAGTGAACAAAAAACATTTAGACAAGAATATGTTTTACCTTATTCTTTAATTAATTTTTATGGAATGATAAATTCACGTTCTGCAGTTGAAACGAATTTAACTGAAGAAGATATAAACAAAATGTTAAAATCAATGTGGAGTGGTACACAGAATTTAATAACACGAACAAAAGTTGGTCAACAACCAAGATTATTAATTCGTGTTGCATATAAAGATGAAGATTATTATATTGGTTCTTTAGATAAATATATTAAATATGAATGCGAGAATTCATTTGAAGTACGAAATATTAATGATGGTAAATTGATATTTAATGATATAAAAGATGTATTATTAAAAAATAAAGATGCAATTGAATTTGTATATATAAGAATGGATGCACAAATTAATTGTGATATAAATATAATTGATGAGTTAAAAAAAGGTGGAATAAATGTAGTTGAAAATTGCTAAATAGGAGTGATAAAATGAAAGTACTTTGTTTTAAAATATTTGGAGATTTTGCACATTTTAAACCAGGATATACGACTACATCACCAATAACATATTCGATAATACCTTTGACATCTGCTATGGGAATTTTAGGAGCGATATTAGGATTAAATAAAGATAAATATTATTCTATTCTTATGAATAGTAATACTAAAATTGGAATAGGTGTAGATTGTAATATACGAAAAAAAGCTTTTGGAATTAATTTGATTAATACTAAAGGAGATTATTGGGTACCAACAAATAAAAATAGTAATGGTCCTAGAACTCCTATAAAATTTGAATTTTTAGTAAATCCTAAATATATTATGTTTATTGCAATGGATAATGAAATTTTATTAAATGATTTGTATAAAAGAGTAAAAGAACATAAGCATGCGTATACATTGTATTTTGGATTAGCTGATTTAATTGCGGATACGGAATTTGTAGATTTTGTTGAGGTCGATGCTGTAGATAATAAAGATAAGGAATATATAGAAATAGATACAGCTGTTTCCATTGATGATTTGGTTGGAGAAAATAAAATAGATATATTTAGTAATGTAACATATATGAAAGAAAGACATGTTAAGAGTTTTTCTGATAATAGAATACCATATGAATTTGTAGATGTATTGTTTTCTCATAATAATGAAAGAATGAGAGTAAAATTAAAAAAATATTATAAATTCAATAATTACAAATTTACATTTATTAATGAAAGGTGAATATATGAAATATTTTAAATCTCATCCAACAGTTTTTTTAGAAGAACATTTAATGAAAACTTTGAAATGGTCTCAAAATTATATAAAACTATCTTCATCTAGTATTTTATTAAAAATTGATAAACAATTAATAAATTCGTATATTTTATTTCATGATATTGGAAAAACAACTGCTTATTTTCAAGAATATATTAATGGAGAAAAAATTCAAGACGAACAATTAAAAAATCATGCTTTTTTGTCTGGAATATATTTTTTGTATTATTGTTTGAATAATAATGTATCAGAAGAAAATAAAGATATTATATTGTACATGTATATGTGTATTATTTGCCATCATTCTAATTTGTCAAGTCTAAAAAAGGTGTTAAATAGAGTATCAGATGAAAAGAAAGATATATTAGTTAAGCAATTTGATAGTATTAATCAAGAAGAATTAAAACAATTATTTACTTTTATTAATTTGAAAAATGAGTATATGATTCATGATATGAATAAGGCTGTAGCGCTTGTGAATGAATTTCTATTTGAGATGCGTAAAAAAATAGTAAATACTTTGAATAATGATATAACTGATTATTTTATCATAGAAAGCTTATTTTCGCTATTAATAGATTCAGATAAAAGTCAAGTAGGAATTGATGATATAAATAAAGTTAATAATTATAAATATGATATTGATGTTAAAAAATATATAGATAAACATTATTCAATAAAAAATAATCTGGATAATCTTAGACAAAATGCTTTAGAAGAAACAAGCAAAAGCATCATTAAACAATATAATAATAGTATTTTTGCATTAACTTTACCTACAGGGATGGGAAAAACATTAAATTCATTTAATACTGCAATTGAATTGAAAAAAATTTTAGAAAATATCGATGGAGTTAATAGAAAAATTATTTATGTTATGCCGTTTATGAGTATTATAGATCAAAATGCTAATGCTATTGAAAATGTATTAAAATATTATAATTATAATGATAACACAGCAATTTTATTAAAACATCATCATTTGTCTGAATTAAAATGGTCCAGTGAAAATATTATAGAAGATAAGCAAATAAGTAAAATGTTGATAGAAGGATGGAATAGTCAAATAATTGTTACCACTTTTATACAGTTTTTTGAAACAATTATAGGCTATAGAAATTCAAGTCAAAGAAAGTTTAATAAAATTAATAATTCTATAATAATTATAGATGAAATTCAATCATTGCCAATTAAGTATTATAATTTAGTACAAAATATGATGGCGAAAATTGCCAATAAAATGAATTGTAAAATTATAGTTATGACGGCTACACAGCCTAAAATATTTGAAGCGGAACAGTATATAAATTTATGTGAATGTGAAAAATATTATAAAGTAATGAATAGAACGAAAATAGTAAATAAAATAACTAATAAACAAACAGTATCTGAATTTGTTGAAAATATTGTTTTAGAAAATAATAAAAGTTACTTGATTATTTTAAATACTATAAGATGTGTTAATGATATGTATAATTATTTAGTAGAAAAATATGGGGATAAGCGTATTGGAATATTAAATACTAATATTATACCCGAAGAAAGAAAAAGAATAATTGAAAAAATTAAAAATAATGAATATGATATTGTTATTAGTACTCAATTAGTAGAAGCTGGTGTTGATATAGATTTAGATGTAGTATATAGAGATCTTGCTCCAGTACCACAAATTATACAAAGTGCAGGTAGATGTAATAGAAATTCAAAAAATCAAAGCGTAGGTGAAATACAAATAGTAAATTTAATTGCTGATAATGGTAAATCTTATTCAAATTATATTTATGATGTTGTAGAATTAGAATTAACCAAAAAAGTGTTTAATGGCATAAATGAAATATTTGAAAAAGATTATTTAAATTTTATACAAAAGTATTTTGAATATGCGTGTGATAGTAAAAATATTATTTCACAAATTAAATCAAAAGATATATTGAATGGAATAAAAAGCTGTAAGTTTTATTGCGATAACGATGAATCAGGTTGCGTTAGTGATTTTAAATTAATAAATAATGATGAAAACTATGTATCTATTTTCATAGAATTTAATAATGAAGCTATAGATATATGGAAAGAATATCAAAGAATTTCTTCTGATGTATATGAGAATATTTGGGACAAAAAAGCTGATTTGGATAATATAATGATAAAAATGAATAAGTATATAATTAATTATAGAATTAATAAAACAAAAGATATTAATATGCCACCTTTGGATAATAATAAATTTTTATATTATGTTCAAAATGATGAACTAGATAAATATTATGATAATGTTAAAGGATTTGGTAAGGAAGGAATAAATATATATTAATGATGGAAAATGTTGATATAAAAGGTGTATATATTTGGTATTATAATATATGTAAAAGAGAAGTGTGGTTAATTGCACATAGTTTAGAAGCTAATCAAACTGATGATAATATGATGCTGGGCAATTACATACATGAAAATTCATATTTAAGAGAGAAAAAAGAAATTTCTTTTGGAAATTGTAAATTTGATATAGTAAAAAAGAAAAATGGTCAGATTATTATTGGAGAAATCAAAAAAACTTCAAAGTATTTTACTAGTGCCGAATTACAGCTTAAATTTTATTTATATCAATTAAATAAAGCTAATGTAAAAGCAAGTGGCATGTTAATGTTTCCAGAAGAAAAGAAAAATATAAGTGTAAAATTAGAAAATGAAGATATTGATTATTTAGAAAATGTAGTTAAAGAAATAATAAATATTATTGAATTAGAAATACCTCCTAAGCCTAATAAAAGTGCTTTTTGTAAGAAATGTGCATATTCAGAATTTTGCTGGAGTTAAAAGGAGATGTGAATATGAAGAAAAACATATATGTATTTAATAATGGAGATTTAAAAAGAAAAGATAATACGATATATTTTCAATTTAATAATCAAAAAAAGTATTTACCTGTTGAAGATATTTCTCAAATATATGTTTTTGGTGAAGTGTCTGTAACTAAAAAATTTTTAGAGTTTTGTACACAAAATAGTATTATGATTCATTTTTTTAATTATCATGAATATTATGTTGGTACTTATTATCCTAGGGAATATTATAATTCTGGATATATGATATTAAAACAAGCTGAATATTATTTAAATGAAGAGAAAAGGTATCAATTAGCTAGTATTTTTGTCAAGGGAAGTATTAATAATATTTTAACAGTTCTTAAATATTATAAGAATCGAGAAAAAGATGTTAGTAAACAAATTGATGCTATAATTGAATTGAGTGAAAAAATCAATAATAATATGAATATTGAACAATTAATGGCTATTGAGGGAAATATTAGAGAAATATATTATGTAGCTTTTGATATAATATTGAAAAAAGAGAACTTTATCTTTGAAAAAAGAACTAAAAGACCACCTATGAATAAATTAAATTCATTAATTAGTTTTGGTAATTCTATTTTATATACTGTTGTTTTGGCAGAAATATATAATACACATTTAGATGCTAGAATTGGATATTTACATACAACAAATAATAGAAGATTTACATTAAATTTAGATGTTGCTGAAATATTTAAACCAATTATTATTGATAGGGTTATATTTACATTGATAAGTAAAAATATGTTAACTGATAAACATTTTGATAATGATATTGGTGGTATATTATTAAATGCAGAAGGTAAAAAAATTTTTTTAACACAATTAGAAGAAAAATTAAAGACAACATTAATGCAGTCTAAAATAGGGAGAAATGTTTCCTATAGACGATTAATAAGATTAGAATTATATAAATTGGAAAAGCATTTTATGGGTGAAGAAGTATATAAGCCATATGTGCATAAATGGTAGGTAAAAAATGTTTATTATTTTAGTGTATGATATTGGAGAAAAGAGAGTCGGGAAAATCTTAAAAATTGTTAGAAAGTATTTATATAGGGTACAGAATTCTGTATTTGAAGGAGAGATTTCTGATGCAAATTATAGAATGCTTTTATTAGAATTATTAAAAAAAATTAACAAGAATGAAGATTCTATAATTTGTTATAAATTTAGAACAAATAATTATATCGAAAAAGAAATACATGGTATTGATATTAATTCACAAGATATAATACTATAATGTCGATTATCGATAATGTTTAATTATTTATAGAGCGACAACGATAAAAGGTTTGATATATAAATGAAAAATTAAAAATGTGTTTTATTTTTAAATAATTTTAATAATAAAAACGCTATAAAATAGCCCTATTAATGGGTCTATACTTTACCTGTAAGGAATTGAAACAATGGTAGATAAAAGATATAGCATAATAACAAATGAGTCTATACTTTACCTGTAAGGAATTGAAACTCTGGATTAAAGATTATGTGTGTACACATATCTCCAGGTCTATACTTTACCTGTAAGGAATTGAAACTTATTTAAAATAGTTGACATATTAGGAAAAATATGGGTCTATACTTTACCTGTAAGGAATTGAAACGTGGGAAACTTGACTGCATTGTGTGATATTGTGCCATGTCTATACTTTACCTGTAAGGAATTGAAACTGAGTAAAAGATTATTTAGTAAAAGTATATATTCAGGTCTATACTTTACCTGTAAGGAATTGAAACTATCAATAATATTAGCAACAAACATAGCACGTTCAGTCTATACTTTACCTGTAAGGAATTGAAACTTATTTAATTCTTTAATTTCATATCTTTTTTCGGTAGAGTCTATACTTTACCTGTAAGGAATTGAAACGACAATGAGCAATTAGAATGGCGAAGATGGTGCATAGCGTCTATACTTTACCTGTAAGGAATTGAAACCGATGAGGCATTATGGACATTCAAGCAAGATAACAAGTCTATACTTTACCTGTAAGGAATTGAAACCTTGCCTTTATTGTACCTGTCTTACTATCTCTCTCATAGTCTATACTTTACCTGTAAGGAATTGAAACTATATTACTTCTGCTATTGTATCTCCCCATATACCACGTCTATACTTTACCTGTAAGGAATTGAAACTCCTGTAAGTATTCAAAAATTCCAAGTTGATATGAAAGGTCTATACTTTACCTGTAAGGAATTGAAACTCTTTGTATCTATGTTATTCAATGTATCAAAGTCGAGTCTATACTTTACCTGTAAGGAATTGAAACTTTAGATCTATACCAGCCTCGTCAATTATCAATACACCGTCTATACTTTACCTGTAAGGAATTGAAACGGGCGAAAATATGGCTTAACAAGGCAAAGAATACAGGTCTATACTTTACCTGTAAGGAATTGAAACTAAACAGCAATCGAGATACCAGCGGTATAGTTAATAGTCTATACTTTACCTGTAAGGAATTGAAACTCAATATCTATTATTTCACAATTTTCAAATTTCAATGTCTATACTTTACCTGTAAGGAATTGAAACATGAGTAGCTGTCTTGTTCTAATGATACATTCTGTAAGTCTATACTTTACCTGTAAGGAATTGAAACCAACCAAATCAAAAATATAGCAATGCAAAAGAAATAAGTCTATACTTTACCTGTAAGGAATTGAAACGAATATTATAATATTGATAGAGAAAATCAAAGTTATGTCTATACTTTACCTGTAAGGAATTGAAACTTAAATATTGCATAAAATACTTGACAAGTTAAAATAGTCTATACTTTACCTGTAAGGAATTGAAACTCAATACTACTTGCAAATTCGTTTATTATTCCATTGGTCTATACTTTACCTGTAAGGAATTGAAACAAGGAGAATATAAAAATGAGTAATGAAAAAATAATGAGTCTATACTTTACCTGTAAGGAATTGAAACAATACTCTGCTCCAAAATCTATATATCCACTTTTCCGTCTATACTTTACCTGTAAGGAATTGAAACCTTGGATACTCTTGCTTGAATAACTCTGTATCGCCTGTCTATACTTTACCTGTAAGGAATTGAAACCAAAAAAGAGGAGCATTAGATTTTGCAAAAGCAATAAGTCTATACTTTACCTGTAAGGAATTGAAACCAGGTCGAGCCTCAATAGGAACATAAGACTTAACTAGTCTATACTTTACCTGTAAGGAATTGAAACTATACAAGCCCTTTTATATGGGTAAATGCAAATAAAGTCTATACTTTACCTGTAAGGAATTGAAACCAATATGTAATTTAGCTAAAAGAAATAAAGACTTGAGTCTATACTTTACCTGTAAGGAATTGAAACAATGAAAACGAGTGGAGAAATGAAACTGTTGAATATTGTCTATACTTTACCTGTAAGGAATTGAAACATATCATTTAATGATAGAAGTGAAGAAGATGCTAGAGTCTATACTTTACCTGTAAGGAATTGAAACCTGTCTATTCCTTGCCACTGATTACCTATGTAGAAGGTCTATACTTTACCTGTAAGGAATTGAAACCCTTGTTCTGCTCCCATTTTACCATTATCGTGCCTTAGTCTATACTTTACCTGTAAGGAATTGAAACCTATATTAACCACAAAGCTATTCCAATAGCAAGAATAAGTCTATACTTTACCTGTAAGGAATTGAAACTAAAAGGAATTGCTGATGGTATAATATAAAAGGAGGGTCTATACTTTACCTGTAAGGAATTGAAACAAGTAATATCAATATCAAGCAAAATAAGAATGTTGAGGTCTATACTTTACCTGTAAGGAATTGAAACCAAATGTTAGCAACTCTCTTAATGTGTCTTTGTCATTGTCTATACTTTACCTGTAAGGAATTGAAACCATCAAACAACATAATTAATGCCCCCTAACTGCTCTGGTCTATACTTTACCTGTAAGGAATTGAAACTCGAAATCTACAATATACTGTTTACTATAAACTAAACGTCTATACTTTACCTGTAAGGAATTGAAACTAATATTCTAAAATATCAAGCGTCCAATCATTTAAAGTCTATACTTTACCTGTAAGGAATTGAAACTCCAAATTGGCAAGAAGAAAATATGATATTTAGAAAAGTCTATACTTTACCTGTAAGGAATTGAAACTTGATGATATTTACTTATTCAACTATATTCACAGCAAGTCTATACTTTACCTGTAAGGAATTGAAACTTTAGAAACATAATAAACCTCCTCTATTTCTTTAAAGTCTATACTTTACCTGTAAGGAATTGAAACTCTAATTTAACTACATATTTATACGCTTATTACGACGGTCTATACTTTACCTGTAAGGAATTGAAACAATTTAAGGAAATGTACAATAATGGAGAACTACAAGGTCTATACTTTACCTGTAAGGAATTGAAACTTATCAAACAATGAGTTATGATGAGGCATTATGGACAGTCTATACTTTACCTGTAAGGAATTGAAACCTTTGACCAAGAAACAAATCAATATGTTGATAAAGCAAGTCTATACTTTACCTGTAAGGAATTGAAACCCATATAATAAAAATATAATAAAAAGAATAAATAAATGTCTATACTTTACCTGTAAGGAATTGAAACTTAAATGACCCATGCAAATTAGTTCGTAAAAAGTAGGTTTATACTTTACCTGTAAAGAATTCATATATTTTTTGCATATTTTCCTTGCTAAATAGTATAAAGTAATATAATATATGTATATGGTATATTATGGTTAAAAGCAATTGTGTGAAAGCGTAAGATGTGGAGAAATAAATGAATATTAAAGAATATGGTTTTAAAGACAATTTAATGGAAAACAAAAAAGAAGGAATACCTGCAAGAATAATTACAACATATAGAGAAAGATATGAAATAGTATGTGATAAAGGGACTGGTTTTGCAAGATTAAAAGCAGGCAGTTATTACGATAACCCTAATTCTATTTACCCTACAATAGGAGATTTTGTTTTAATAGAATGGAATGATACA
>Ga0265294_10004312_pt1 | contig 17844 bp, 20 predicted proteins | sample MunlanPumphouse3_FD_192504 | JGI IMG/M metagenome (GOLD analysis project Ga0265294, IMG submission 192504) | Groundwater microbial communities from a municipal landfill in Southern Ontario, Canada - Pumphouse #3 | ecosystem: Environmental > Aquatic > Deep subsurface > Groundwater | place...
GGATGGGGCGGGTGCTGGACGGTTTTCCCGGGCACATGCGGGGTTATCGGGAGGATTGCAGGTTCGTGCTTGCCGACGAGGAGGAGGCGTCGCGCGAGGACGTCGTCAGGACACTCGAGGATTCGGGTGCCGAGATGATGCTCAACTATCTTCCCGTGGGCTCTGAGGAGGCTGCACGGTTCTATGCCGGCTGTGCGCTGGAGGCAGGGGTCGGCCTCATCAACAACATGCCGGTCTTCATCGCGAGCGATCCCGCCTGGGCGGTGAGGTTTCGCGAACGCGGCCTTCCAGTCATCGGCGACGACGTCAAGGCCCAGCTCGGGGCGACGATCACGCACCGGGTTCTCGCGAGCCTCTTCCGGCAGCGGGGCGTGAAACTGGACCGGACCTACCAGTTGAACACCGGCGGCAACACGGATTTTCTGAACATGCTCAACCGCGACCGCCTTGCCTCGAAGAGAACGTCGAAGACCGAAGCGGTGCAGTCGGTTCTGGAAGAACCTCTCGACGACGATAACATCCATATCGGCCCGAGCGATTACGTCTGCTGGCAGAAGGACAACAAGGTCTGCTTTCTTAGAATGGAAGGGCGGCTTTTCGGGGACGTTCCCATGCAGATCGACCTCCGCCTCTCAGTCGAGGACTCGCCCAACTCCGCGGGGATCGTCATCGACGCCATCCGGTGCTGCAGGCTCGCCCTTGATAGGGGTGTCGGCGGCCCGCTCATATCCCCGTCCGCCTACTTCATGAAGCATCCCCCGGTGCAGTTTCAGGACGACGACGCTTACCGCATGACCGAGGAGTTCATCAGGGGTGTCCGGAACGACTGAAGGCCGGGGCGTCACTCAATCAGGACGAGACCTACCGAGGTGATGTCGCCGTGCTCGATCTTGCCGTATTCGAGGTCGCGGCAGGGAACCACGTGCAGGTCCCATCCGACCTTCCGGGCGGTGGAGAAGACGTCGATCCCGGCACCTTCCATCGTCGGGCGGACGAGATCCATGTGCCGGCAGAGCCTGCGGATGCTCTCGTCGACGACCCCCTCGTGCTCCTCGGCGACGCAGTGCAGGTGCTCGCAGTAGATGCAGGGGTATCCTCCGAACCCGAACGCCTTCGGGAAATCGTCGTAGAACGCCGTCTTCTCGAGGAGGTGCACCGTCGAGTTCACCCAGAGGATGAGGTCGTGGAAAAACGGGTGGAAGTCGAGCGGTATCTCGTCGGGTTTGAGGCCGGGGTGCCCGGGGATGCCCTCGAACCGGAGAAGGAGGGCGGTGCTGTACTCGGCGAGCAGCCGCCCGGTCTCGGCGGGGGTGGGGGCGTAGGGTGGACAGGACATATGTTTCCCGTAGCCCTTGCACCCGAACCGGCACTTGAACCGCACCCACTCCGCGACGACGACGTCATGGGCCGCTATCCGCCGCGCTTCTGCGCCCCGCTCCCGCGCAAGGGAGGAGAGTTTTGTAATCTCTTCTTCAAGTTCGCTTCTCACCGCGCTTCGCCTCAATGAGGGGTATCTGCCGTATCCGGGTATTTATAGGTAGCGAGGGGGGAGAGGGGGGTTACGGTGAGGTGGTGGTAGGAAGAGGAGGTGACGCTCAGGAGAGAGGCGTATCGGAGGGCACGATTGTAACAGGTGAGTGAGCCTGAACTGACGTCGGGATTACTATCGTGGTAAATAGGACAAACGGAGCGATGATATAGCCTGGTACACTGGACCATGGGGGACTACGAAAACAGTAGAAATTGTCAAAAATGTCCATACGCTGGACCTTGGGGATATCGCCATGACTGCCCCCGCCCCCCGGGGCGGGGGAGGAGGCCGAAGGCCGGGTGGGGTGGGGGCAACAGATCTCGAATTTGGAACTTGAGCACCAGGGATGCGAACTGGAGACAGGGGAGGGAGGATGCTCCCCCCTCCCCGTCAGCCCCTCCCCCAATGGCGATAGCCCATGGGAATCCGTGTCCGGGGATGTGGGGCAATGAGTTAAAGAATGGGCGCACCACTCAAAAAAATGAGCATCTCAAGAACCGAAACCGAAGACTGCACCCCCGCTCACTCCACCGGCTCCCACCCGGTGCAGACGTCACGTCCGGGGTCGAGGAGCACGTCGTGGGGGAGCCCGATGAGCGAGACCGCCGCGAGCGCCCCGATGACGCCCCGGCCGCCATAGAGGTGCGCCCCGAAGAGTCCGGCGGTCTTCTCGGCCGCTTCCCGGTCGATCACCGACTCTCTTGCGCTCCTCCCGTATGCCCGGAGCGCGCCGGGAACCCGGAAACCCTGCCGGACGGCGATGCCCCACTCCGGGGACGCCGCCTCGCCGGCGACGAACCGCACGGCGGACTCCTCGATCCGCGCCACGAGATTGGGCTCCACCGCGAGCTCGATGCAACTGCAGGAGTTCCCCGCCGTCCGGGCCTCGAGCCGGGGGTTGAGCATCGCGACGCGGTGGCCGATCGGCATGACGCCGTCGAGTTTCGCGAGGTGCTGGAGGAGAGCAAGGGCGAGGGCGAAGGTCGCGCCCTCGGTCGCGGTATCGGTGTCGTCGATCCCGACGGCGACGTAGGCGAGCGCCCGGGTGACCACCTCGCCCTCGACCACCGGCCCTTCGCGGTGGACGGTGACGCCGCAGACGCCTTCGGCAAACGACATCATATCGGTGAGCGAGTAGGCCGGACCGCCGATACACCGGATCTGCTGGCGGATGTAGCCGTCTTCGTGGGAGACGCCGACGATCCCGACCGCCGGCGCGGGGTCGAGCCCGACGGCCACCTCCCGGCGCCCGAGGCCTGCCCGCTCGCGGAGCAGCGTCCCGTCCCGGCGGACAGACTGCAGGGCGCCCCCGGCACGGGCGTGATGGAACTCGCAGAACGCTGCGCACCCCCCGCTCATACACTCATGGTAGATCTCAACCTCGCCGCCGTCGATCGTGGTGAAGATCCGGCGGCAGGCGCTCTCCGGCATCACGCTGGTCGCCGCATACCGCGCTGCGTGCCGCCCCCGCTGCTCCTCCGTGAGAAGGACGCATCCCTCCTCGATGAGGCGGTTCACCCAGTCCTGGACGGTGCTCCGGGGGGTGTCGGTCGCCTCAGCGATATCGGCCACCGTAAAGTAGCCACTCTCAAGCGTCGCCTGACGCATCAGCCGCAGGTACTGTTTTCTCCGCTCAAGAACCCTGGACATGCCGCTCCCGGATATAGAGGAGGTCGCCGATCACGGCGCTGGCGGTCTCCGTGGAGCCCGCGCCCTTCCCGATGAACGTCAGGTCCCCGGCGAGGTCCGTCTCCACCGTGACCGCGTTGAGCGTTCCTTCGACGACGAGCGGGTGCGTTTTTGCGACAATCCGCGGCGAGACGCGGAGCACCCCGGCCTCCGGCACGATCTCGCCGATGAGCCGGATGGTGCAGTCCTGGTCTTCCGCAAGCCGCAGGGCTTCGGGTGTCAGGAGGGTAATCCCCGTCCTCTCCACGTCGTCGAGCGTGGTCCGCATATCGAGGATGGCGTTTGCGAGGATGACCAGCTTGATCGCCGCATCGATCCCCTCGACATCGTAGGTGGGATCGGCTTCGGCATACCCGAGTTCCCGGGCCTCGGCGAGAGCCTGCTCGTAGGTGAGGCTATCCTCGGCCATCCGGGTGAGGATGTAGTTGCAGGTGCCGTTGAAGACCCCGTAGAGCCGGGAGATGGTGTTGCCCGCAAGACCCTCCTGCATCGCATGGATGAGCGGGATCGCGCCGCAGACCGTCGCCTCGTACTTCAGGAAGACGCCGTTTGCCTCTGCAAGATCGCGGAGTTCAGGGTAGGCAAGGGCGATAGGGCCCTTGTTCGAGGTGACGACGTGTTTGCTCCGTCCGAGAGCCGCCCGTATGTAGCCCAGCGCCGGTTCGCCGTCATCCACGTTCGTCGGGGTCACCTCGACCAGGACGTCGTAATCCGCCTTCGCCACCACGTCCGCGGGGCTGACATCCGGGTTGCCGCAGAGGTCGCCGTTCCCCTTCCGGTCAAGCGCCGCGAGAAGGTCGATTCCGGCCGGGTCGATGAGCCCACTCCTTGAGTCGGCAAGGCCGGTGACGGTGAGATCGAGGTTTTTTGCAAGGATTGCCCGGGCGATCCCCCGGCCGACGGAGCCGAACCCGAGTATGACGATCCGCATCATACACCCTCCAGGGGCTCGATGATGAGGAGATCCTTCTGCTCCGCGACGCCGCGCAGGATCCTGATCGCCTTCTTCATCTCCTCGCGGGTGGTCGAACGGATGGTGATGCGGGCCGACGACGGGGAATTGATCGCGGGCATGGCAAGAGAGAGGTCCGTCACCTCGGCCGAGCCGGTCGTGTCGATCCGGTCGACCGTATCGGAGAGATCCGTGTGCATCAAATGGCCGATCGTGATCAGTGTGCATTCGTAGAGGAGCCGCTGCTCGCCGATGCGCACGACGCTGACACCCTGCTCCCGGAGCAGTTCGAGGAGTTTGGGGAGAGACCCCTCCTCGGGGAGTTCCAGCACGATCTGGACGTCCAGCGTCTCCGTAGCCGCCAGTGTCTCCCTCTGGTGGATAACCGCGATGATATTTCCCCCGACGGCCGAGATCGGCTGGAGGGCTGCGACCAGCTGTCCGGGCTGATCCCTCATCTCGAGCTTCATGGATACCTGCAAAAAACCACCTGTTGAATAGTTGACCTGCCGGGGTGATAAGCCTTGTACCCCGGAACAGTCCCTCGACGGGGGTGTGCCGAAAAAAAATAGAGCGGGATGCTTTATTACTTCACCGACCCGGGTGCAGCGGTGACGATCGGGAGCGCCCGGGCAAACTCGGGAAGGAGCTCGGCGGGGATGCCCATAACGAGTTCGTTGTCCTCGATCCCCGAGAACCGGCGCGAACCGTCGCACCCGAGCGAGTAGTTGACGTTGCCGGTGAGGTAGGGCAGCGCGGTCGCGTCCGCACAGACCGACTGGATCCCCGCCATCGTGGACTCGATCCGCCCTCCGAGCAGGTAGAGCGTCGTCTGCGCGAGTTTCAGCATCGCCCGGGGTTCGGCAACAATGACGATGACGTGCGGGTCGAACGGCGTCTTCTCGAGCGGCGCATAGACCGTCGCATACGTCTCGAGTTCCGGGACGTGCGGCACCTGCCGGATGGTCCGCATGCAGGCGGCCCAGCTCTCGAACTTGCCGAGTTTGTAGTAGAACTCTCCTGAGCGGAGGCTCGGCGTGAGTTCTTTCAGCCCGAGGGCCCAGGCGCCCCCCATACAGACGTGTTTGTCAGCGGTCGCGTAGAAGATCTCGCCGTTCAGTCGCGCCCTGCTGATCATCTGGCAGTGGCGGACCGTCTCGTCGATCGGCCCGACCCCTTCGGGAATGCCGTCGGGGTTCTTTGCGAGTTTGACTGCGACCGGTGAGCCCCGCAGGTCGAGGGCGGTCTTGAGCGTCTCCGCGATCTCCGCGTAGGGGATCTCCGTGCGCATCTGGTCTTCCATAATCGTGCTCACTCCTCTGTTGAGATAATCCCCTTGGGCACTCATAAAATCTCTGTTCGGGATATCGGCAGGGTCAGAGGTTACGCAGTTTATGGTTCACCTTCTCAAAGAAGGGTTTGTCCGTATGTACGAAAAGGGCAGGCTGATCCGATCGTCTAACCGTTATAGTGGCCTCTTTTTCGAGTTCGAACGAACTCTGCCCATCGATGACGAGGTGAGCAGGTTTTTCGGTTTCAAGGGTGATCTCGAGGCTCCTCCAGGTGCTGATGAGGTGTGGACGGGACGAGAGCATGTAAGGCGCAAGCGGTACGAGGAGAAATCCTTCGATCTGCGGATCGACGATCGGCCCTCCTGCGCTCATGGCATAGGCGGTCGACCCGGTCGGGGTCGATATGAGCAGGCCGTCGGCGCGGAACCGCTCTGCGGGCGTCCCGTCGACATAGATGCCGAATCGGAGCATTTTCGCCGGCCGATCGGTGACGACGAGCCCCTCGTTGAGGGCATCACCAATCCGTTTCCCGCCGGCGGAGAGGCTGACCCGCATCCGGCGCTCGACACAGAACCCTTCCGTGTGGGCGGCGAAGAACGCGCGCGCTTCGTCGGGTTCCAGGTCCGCGAGGAATCCCACCTCGCCCCAGTTGATCCCGAGAACCGGGACCTGTTTCTTCATCCGGTGAACAGTGAGGAGAACCGAACCGTCACCGCCGATGACCACGACCAGATCGCCGTCGATCTTCTCAAACGGGATACCTTCTTTTCCGAGGCAGCCTGCCGTACTCTCTTCGAAGGCGGTCTCGTGCCCGAGGCCTTCGAGTTCCCGGGCGAGCGACGCGGTGTAGCGGAGCGCGTCCGCATCGTCAATGCGTGATACCAGGACAATCTTCATATGCGGTTCACCTCAGGTACTCGATGACCTTGTTGTGCACGATGCCGTTCGTGGCGACAAGGCTCCGCCCGACGGAGACTTCATCAGGGAATATAAGGGCGTTCCCCTCGAGATCGGATACTGTGCCACCGGCCTCTTCGCAGATCAGCATTCCCGCCGCCGCGTCGGTGACGCGAAGCGTCCCCCGCACGTCGACAAAGCCGTCGATACGACCGCACCCGACGTAGCAGAGCTCGAGCGCCGATGCACCGAGGAGGCGCCACCGCCGGATCTTCCTGCCGATCATCTGGACCCGGGTCGGGTCGAACTTCCGGCCGTAGACACTCATGGCGCTCTCCTCGAGGAGCGATATCCCCGAGACGCGGATAGGATGCCCGCCGAGGCAGGCGCCGCGTCCCCGGACGGCGTGGAACGTCTCGCCTGTGGCGAGGTTCTGAACGTACCCCATCTGCACGACCCCCTCTTCTGCATACGCGATGGAGAGGGCGTAGAACGGTATCCCGACCACGGCGTTGTAGGTGCCGTCGACCGGGTCGAGGAAGATGGTTCCTTTCTCCCCGCCCATCTCGGCGCACCCGAGTTCTTCACTGATCAGGCGCCGGCAGAACGGGTGGCACATGAAGTGGTCGACGATGATATCCTCTGCAACCTGGTCGATCTTTTTGGTGGGCGTGCCGTCCGCGCCCATCTTTACGTACGCCCCTGCCTCTGGCGTGCCGACCATGCCGGCTATTGCATCGCGTACCGCCCCCGCCACGTCCTCACACGCCCGGATGAACTCCATCAACTCTCCTCATCCCGTCCCTTATTCTACGGTGTATTTATGTACTGTAATCCAGATACATTAATCACGCGTTTACCGAGTGAGACAATATGAAGGAACAGACAGAAGTTGGGAAACTGAAAGAGGGACGTTACGTCGTCGTAGATGATGAACCGTGCAGGATTGTCTCCATCGCTACCTCCAAACCCGGGAAGCACGGAGCGGCAAAGTCCCGGATCGACTGTGTCGGCATCTTCGACGGCGTCAAGCGCTCGATCGTCCAGCCGGTCTCGGCGAAGACCTACGTGCCCATAGTGGAGCGGAAGATGGCCCAGGTCATCTCGATCGCCGGCACGACCGTCCAGCTCATGGACGTCAAGGACTTTGAGATGTTCGAGCTCAACGTGACCGAAGAGCAGGTCGCCAGCCTTGAGCCAGGTAAGGAGATTCCGTATATATCATCCCTGGGCAAGAAGAAACTTGAGTGACCTTTTCTGGCTTACGAAAACGGGCATGCACGAGCTCGCCCATCTCCATTTTGCGGATGCGGATGCCTCATACGAGGATGCCCGCTACGCCGTCTTCGGCGTGCCCTACGACGGTACGACGTCGTTTCGGCCGGGGACGCGCTTTGGGCCCCGGGCGATCCGGGAGGTCTCGTTCAATTTCGAGTCCTACGATCCTGCGACCAAAATAGACTTTTCTGAAGTCCCGATCACGGATCTCGGCGACCTTGCGGTCTCCCGGCTGCCGGAGGATCTCGTGGGTCAGGTGGCCGATGTCGCGGGGGATATCGTCCGCGACAACAAGGTGCCGGTGATACTCGGCGGCGAGCACACCGCGACTGTCGGCGCGGTCCGGGCCGTCCGGCCGGATGTCTACATCGTCTGCGACGCTCACCTGGATCTCCGGGACGAACTCGACGGGACGCCTTACAGCCACGGGTGCGTCACCCGGCGTGTCCTTGAAGCGGTCGAGGACGTCGTCGTCATTGGCGCCCGGAGCGGCGATCGCGAGCAGTTCGAGATTGCGGCGGAGAGGACGCACCTCTACACCGCCGATACGGTGCGGGAACGGGGGATCGGCGCCGTCCTCCGGGAGGTCCGGGAGCACGTCGAGGGGAGGAGGATCTACCTCTCGATCGACGCAGATGCGATCGACTGCTGCCTCACCCCCGGCCTCGGGACGCCCGAGCCGTTCGGGATGACCCCGCTCGATATCCGGGAGGTCGTGCGGGCCCTTGCACCGTACGCCGTGGGGTTCGACTACGTGGAGGTCGCACCGTTCGATTCAGGGCAGACAGCGGCGGTGGCGGCGCAGATGGTGCGGGAGTTTATTGCCCGGCATTGGGTTGCCGGGCGGTGACGGGCCCGGGCTCTTTTTTCTGGCGCTCGGTGTTACTGCCGGTTCATTTGACACTCTCCCACGGCTAAAGCCGGGGGCTTTCTTGAACCCCGGATCTGTAACCCCGGGTCCGGGAGGAGAGGGGTTTATTCGGGTGAAAGCGCCCGTTCCCGGCCCCGTCACCGAGTTTCCAGGAATTTTACCTCCCGGAACCTGTGAATCTACCTCGCCGGCCGGAGGGGTACGCTCGACGGACAAACTACGCGCCACCGTATCCTGTACCGAAACGACCGTGTCTCAAATCTCTGCAGAGATGGGGAGGTTAACGGAATTTCCACGTTCATGCAGCATACACGGCAAAATGTCACCCCGGTGTGCCCAGAGAAACAGAATATCCTCCCTCTTTGCGGGTATTTTAGATACGCGCTCACAGGTTCCGGATGGAGTATTCGGGGAGATAATTGTGATTCCGATGCTGCAGCATCTCGAGACGCAGATTTATAGGTTATCTGCTCCAAGTTAGAGTATACTACCGTGCAGAGAGGGGATGCGTTGTCTTCAGGTAATAAAGGGCCGTCGGTATCTCAATATATTCTCGTATTCGCGATACTGATGGTTTTCTGGTATATGCTTTCAGGACATCCCGAGCCGTTCTACATCGGTGCCGGGATCATATGTTGCGGTATCATTACGCTTGTCTCTGGAGATCTCATCTTCAGATCCAGGACGAGCGTCTTTCGATCCGCACGGACGTTTGCCAGGTTCGTCCTCTATATTCCCAGACTGATGGTGGCTATCCTCTACGCCAACATCGATGTTGCATACCGGATCCTTCACCCGAAGATGCCGATCGATCCCGGGCTCCTCACTATCGAGACATCGTTTCGAAACGATGTCCTGAGAACGTCGTTTGCGAACGCGATGACCCTGACTCCCGGGACGGTGACGGTCGACGTCACCGGCGGAACATTCACCGTGCATGCCCTCGTGCGGGAGATGGCGGAAGAAGAACTCCTCGAAAAGAGGGACATTCAGAACAGTCTGGCACGGATCTTTGGTGAGAGCGATGATTGATGTCTTCTACGCCAGCGTGGTCGTGCTGATCCTGACGGTCTCCCTCTGCCTGTACCGGGTACTCGTAGGGCCCGGGGTGGAGAACCGCCTGATTGCCGTGAACACCGTCGGGACAAAGACGATCATCCTGCTGGTTCTCATCGGCCTCATCCTTGAGCGGCCGATCTTTCTGGACATTGCGATCGTCTATGCGATGATCAACTTCATCGCGACGCTTGCGATCGCCAAGTACCTCGGGAGGGGATGCGTCTGCTGAATACGCTGGCTCTGGCCTTCATCACGATCGGCCTCTTCTTCATGGTCGTCGGTGCCATCGGCCTTGTCAGGCTGCCCGACTTTTATACCCGCGCCCATGCAAGCGGCAAGTGCGACACCCTCGGAGAAGGGATGATGCTCGTCGGGTTCATCCTGTACGAGGGGCCGGGCCTGGTTGCGGTGAAACTTCTGCTCCTCGTGATCTTCATCTACATCACGTCGCCGACGGCGGTCCACGCCCTCGTGCACTTTGCCCGGGCTCGCGGGGTCGAACCGTGGAAGAAGGGGGATGCACGCCGATGATCTGGGAACTTGACTTCGCCCTCCTCCTGTTTATGATATTCTGCGCCATCGCGGCGATCACGGTCCGCGACCTCCTCCACGCAACGATCATACTTGCTGCCTACTCGTTGTTCATGACGGTGCTCTGGTCGGTGATGAATGCCGTCGACGTCGCCTTCACCGAAGCGGCGGTAGGGGCCGGGATAACCACCGTCCTCTTTATTGCGGCCATAGCACGAACCGAAAGGAGATCATCAGATTGAAGGTAAAAGCTCTGCTTGCGGTTCTTTTCATCGGCATCATCCTCTTCTGGACGGTCGAGGATATGCCGGCGTTCGGCGACCCGGAAGCTCCGGCCACCCAATACCTCGGGATACTGTACATCGAATCGGCCCTTCCGGATATCGGGATCGAGAACATCGTCACTGCTATACTTGCCAGCTACCGTGGATTCGATACGCTCGGGGAGGTCGTGGTGATCTTCACCGCGGGGATATCGGTCACCCTCCTGCTCAGACGGGGAGGTCGGCTATGAGAGAGAACGTCGTCATCAGGACCGTATCCCGGCTGGCGGTGCCGTTTATCCAGGTCTTTGCACTCTATGTCATCGTACACGGCGCACTGGGAGCGGGCGGGGGATTCCAGGGGGGAGTGGTCTTCGCCTCGTCGTTCATCCTGATGATCGTCGCCTTCGGCCTCAACAGCGTCAGAAAGCGGCTCAGCAACAAATGGATCGTGGTGTACTCGGTTCTCGGGATCACCATCTACGCCGGCATCGGGCTCCTCTGCCTCTTCATGGGGGGCAACTACCTGGAGTACGGGGTAATCGAGGCGATCCTCGGTATACCGCACCTTCACGGCTACCTCCTCGACGCAGTCGAGATCGGGATCGGGATCACCGTGATGGCGGTGATGACGTCAATCCTCTGCGATATGGCCGATAAAGGGGGCGAATCTTCATGATAGAGGCGTTCTACGAGCTTTTCCTCTCGCGGTACAACTACTGGATGGCAATCATCCTGATGCTGATCGGGCTCTACGCATTGATCGCGAAGCAGAACCTGGTGAAGAAACTCATCGGACTCAATATCTTCCAGACTGCGATATTCCTCTTCTACATCTCGTTTGCCGAGGTGCAGGGAGGCACCGCGCCGATCTACCTGCCCGAAGGGGTGGACGCCCTCTACGTCAACCCGCTTCCGCACGTGCTCATACTGACCGCGATCGTCGTCGGGGTGAGCGTGACCGCGGTCGGGCTTTCGCTCATCGTCCGGATCTATGAAGAGTACGGTGTCATCGATGAGGACGACCTGATGCAGGTGGTGAGGGGCCGATGATCGACCATCTTCCGGTCCTCCTGATTGCCGTCCCGATCCTTTCGGCGCTCCTGATACTCCTGGCCGGGTGGTATGACCGGAGGTTCTGCTACCCCATATCGCTCATAACGATCCTTCTCCAGTTCGGAGCCGCGATCGCCATCCTGCTTGAGGTGATGCGGGAAGGGACGATCCGGTACCATCTCGGCGGATGGGCGCCGCCGCTCGGGATCGAGCTTGTCATCGACAGTTTCAACGGCTTCATCCTGGCGGTCATCCTCTTCCTGTCCGCGGCGACGGTGGTCTATGCCCGAAGGAGCGTTGAAAAGGAGATAGACCCGGAGAAGAGGATCTCATTTTACGTACTCTTCCAGCTCCTCGTAACCGGCCTTGTCGGCATGACGATCACGGGCGACATCTTCAACCTCTATGTCTTCCTCGAGATATCGTCGATCGCCACGTACACCCTGATCGCCTCAGCCAGAAGGCCGCGCTCGTACGTGGCAAGTTTCAACTACCTCGTTCTCGGGTCCATTGCGGCAGGGTTCATCCTTCTCGGTATCGGGAACCTCTACGTCGCGACCGGGACGCTGAATATGGCGGACCTCGCGCTCCTGCTCCCTGCGTCCTACGGTCTTGCAACGGTTCATACCGCGTTCCTCTTCCTGCTCATCGGGTTCTCCATCAAGGTTGCGTTCTTCCCGCTTCACCTCTGGCTGCCCGACGCGTATACGGAAGCGCCCTCTGCAGTGACGGTGCTCATCTCGACCGTGATGGCAAAGGTGAGCGTCTACGCGCTGTTCCGGATCGTCTTCACGGTCTTCACGACGGCATACGTCATCGACACCTTCGCGGTGACCGGGTTCATTCTCTTCATCGCGACGGTTGCGATCATTGCCGGGGCGGTGCTGGCCATCGCACAGAACGATCTCAAGCGGATGCTCGCGTACTCGAGCATCAGCCAGATCGGCTACATCATGTTCGCGCTCGGCGTTGCCAACCAGCTCGCGCTGGAAGGCGGCCTCCTGCACATCCTCGGCCACGCCGTGATGAAAGGCTGCCTCTTCATGGTCGCAGGGCTGATCATCTACCGGATGGGAACGTCGCAGCTCTCCGACCTCAAAGGCGTTGCGAAGACGATGCCGATCTCCTGCGCCGCGTTCGCCCTTGCCGGAGCGTCGATGATCGGCATCCCCCCCACGATCGGGTTCATGAGCAAATATTACCTCGTCCTCGGGGCGTTCGAAGCGGGCCAGTGGATCTATGCAGCCGTCCTCCTGGTCGGTTCGCTCCTTGCGGCCGGGTACATCTGGCGATTCATCGAGATCGCCTACTTCGGGGATCACCACAGCGAAGACCGCCGCCCGGCCCCGGCACGCGAAGGCCCCGTCTCGATGCTCGTCCCGATGGTCGCCCTTGCCCTCCTCTGCCTCTTCCTCGGCGTCTTCGTCGAGGTCGTGATGGAGGCTGTCAGGCCCGCGGCGATGCTCCTTTTAGGAGGTGCCTGATATGGACGCAGGTCTGCTTCCGGCAGTAACCATAGCCATCCCGCTCCTGGCGGCGGTGCTGATCCCGATCGTTGGAAAGCACGAGAATATACGGGAAGGGGTCACGATAACGGCCGCGGTGACGATGCTCGGCTCCGTTCTTGCGATGCTCCCCCCGATCCTCTCCGGCAGCCGGATCACGATTCCGCTCCTCCCGATGGTTCCGGGCGGGGACCTTGCCCTGCGGGTGGATGCTTTCGGGATGGTCTTTGCCCTCACGGCCGCCGTTCTCTGGCTCCTGAACTCCTTCTACGCGATAGGCTACATGCGATCGCTGCAGGAGCACGCGCAGACGAGGTTCTTCTTCTGCTTTGCCGTTGCAATCGCTGCTGCGGTAGGGATAGCCTTCTCGGAGAACCTCCTGACGCTCTTTGTCTTCTACGAGATCCTGACGATCATCACCTACCCGCTCGTCGTCCATGTCGAGACGCCGGCGGCGATGAAGGCGGGGAGGAAGTACCTTGCGTACCTCCTCATCGGGGGAATCTTCCTCCTTGCCGCGGTCATCCTGACCTATATCCTCACAGGGACAACCGTGTTTGTTCCCGGCGGGTTCCTCGCGGGATCGGGTTCCGCGCTCATCCTGCAGGTCCTCTTCCTCCTCTTCATGGTCGGGTTCGTGAAGGCAGCGTGGATGCCCCTCCATGGCTGGCTCCCTGCGGCGATGGTCGCCCCGACGCCGGTAAGCGCGTTCCTCCATGCGGTCGCCGTCGTCACAGCGGGTGTCTTCGGGATCGTGCGGGTCGCCGGGTGGGTTTACGGCATGGACCTGATGGCGTCGCTCGGCCTCGGCATCTTCCTTGCCGTGATCGCCTCGTTTACGATCGTAACCGCGTCCCTCTTCGCCCTGACCGAGGACAATCTCAAGCGGAGGCTTGCCTACTCGACTGTGAGCCAGCTCTCCTACATCCTGCTCGGCGTCTCCATGCTCTCGATCGCCGGGATGACCGCGGCGATGGCGCATATCCCGATTCACGCGTTCCTCAAGATCACGCTCTTCTTTGTTGCAGGGGCGGTCATCGTCTCTGCCGGGAAAGAGTGTATCTCCGAGATGAAGGGTATCGGCAGGAAGATGCCGGTGACGGCCCTCATGTTCTCTGCGGCCGCGCTCGGGATCTGCGGTCTGCCTCCGCTTGCCGGTATCATCAGCAAGATCTACCTCGCGCTCGGGGCGGTCGAGGGGGGCATGCCGGTCCTCCTGCTGGTGATCATCGCGAGCACCGTCCTGAACGCCGCATACTTCCTCCCGATCATCCACACGATGCTGCTGCAGCGGCCGGACGACGAGCGGTCGCTCGACTCCGTCACCGAACCGCCTCTTGTGATGCTCATCCCCATCGTCCTGACGGTGGCGGTATCGGTCTGGATCTTCTTCTCTCCGTCGATGCCGTTTATGGACCTGATTGATATTGCAATTGCAGAGATTACAGGATCGGTGGTCCCATGATCGAGATACCTCCGGCGTTCGTCTATCTCCTCGGCCTCTTCCTTCTCCCCGTCCTTTCCGGCGGGGTCAGGAAGGTATGGGCTCTGGTTGTCGGTGCTGCAGGCCTTCTCCTGGCCGTCTCGCTCCCGTCCGCAGCGCCGGACCTGGCGTTTGGGTTCATCCCCGGTATCGAGACGGTTCTCCTGACGGTCGATCCCATGCGGCACCTCGCAGGCAGCATCTTTGCCGTCTCGGGACTCATCACTCTCACCTATGCCGCGTACCGGGATCTTCCGGCAGCGGAGACGATCGGCATCCTCGCGTCGATCGGGGCGGCGATGGGGGTCGTCTATGCAGGCGATCTCATCACGGTCTTTCTCTTCTGGGAGCTCCTCGCCCTTGCATCGCTCGCGGTCATCTGGTTTTCCAGAGCGCCCGGATCGCCCGGCGCAGGTTACCGCTACCTCCTCTTCCACATCTTCGGAGGTGCCTGCCTGCTTGGCGGGATCGCCTGCACGATAGTGGCAACAGGGAGCGCCGCGGTCGGCCCGGTGGCGGACGGAGCCGGTCTCCTCTTCATGCTGGTCGGGATCGGCGTGAACGCCGCGTTCATCCCCCTCCATACCTGGGTGCCGGACGCCTACCCGAGGGCGTCCGTCGTCGGGTCGGTCGCCCTCTCCATCTTCACGACGAAAGCCGCGGTCTTCCTCCTCGCCGCAATAGGGGGGTGGGGGGTTACGGTTGCATACATGGGCGGAGCGATGGCGCTGTATGGTGCCGTCTTTGCGCTGATGCAGGACGATATCCGCCGGCTCCTCGCCTACTCGATCATCAGCCAGGTGGGTTACATGGTCGCGGCCATCGGGACCGGCTCGGTTGCCGGGGTCGATGCGGGGCTCGCCCATATGGTCAACGACATCCTCTTCAAGTCGCTCCTCTTCATGGCGGCGGGCGCGGTCATCCTCAGGACGGGGCTGCATCGCCTCTCGGATCTCGGGGGCCTTCTCAGGACGATGCCCGCGACCACCCTCTGTGCGGTCGTCGGCGGTCTCGCGCTTGCGGGATTGCCGGGCCTGAACGGTGCGGTCAGCAAAGGGATGGCGATCGAGGCGGCGGGCGCCGTCCCCTACCTCTCCCCCCTCCTCCTGGTATCGGCCGTAGTGACCGTCATCTACGTCTTCCGGTTCCTCTACCTCGGTTTCTTCCGGCCGGCCGCCGGAACGCGGGAAGGCCTCCTCCCGAAGGATCCGCCGGTCCCGATGCTGGTTGCCATGGGCGCTACCGCCCTCCTCTGCCTTGCAATCGGGCTCTTCCCGCACCTCCTGACGGATCTCCTGCCCGGCGGGACCGCCGCCCACGCATTCGCCCCGGCGCACCTGCTGGAGTCGGCGGGCATCTTTGCTGCGGCAGGAGCCCTCCTGCTCCTGGTGCATCCCCTCAGGCGCCCCTGGACCGGGGTCGAAACCGACATCGACGCTCTCTATATCCGGGCCGGGCATGGGGTCGTCTGGTTCTCGTCACATCCGCTCGTACATGCCGCGGATGCGATAGGATGCGTGATCGGGCGCGTGGTGGGGCGGTTCAAACATGTTTCGGCAAACCCGGCGGTCGCCCTTCAGATCGCAGGCAAAACCGTCGCTCTGCCGTTTGTGCGGGCATTTTCCGGTTCGGAAGAGTCACGGGCGTATGAAAAGGAGCTCATGTTCTTAAAAGATCACTATCCGGACGTTCAGACGACCATCTGGGGCGGCGGATACGGGCTCATCTTCATCAGCATCGTTGCGTTCCTGTACTTCATCTTCGATATAACGAGGTAGGGGTCTCCCCCTCATCTCAAGCCACCGGGTCCTTCGCATCGATGCAGTCGGTGACGAGGGTGAACAATCCTGCGATCTCCGAGCAGATATGCGCAAGGCGGGTTACAAACAGCCGCTCCTGCTGATACCATCGAGTTCTCGAGCAGGGATTCGTCCCGGTCAGCATGGCCGCAACTGAAGGACGATAGATCTAGATCTTTCGAAAGAGGCGAAGCGTGCCGGAGACAGGAGGGCGAAAACGGCTGATGGCCCGGGAGATCCTTTTGCAGATTTCCAACCAGTGGTTGGAGAATTAACTTGCCCCGGGTACCGCCGGCCTGCCGCTCTGGCACCTGGGGGGCTGTTCATCGATCTTAATTGGCCAGGTACGTCTCCGGCACCTGGATCTTCAGGTGGTAGGAGTCGATGCACCGGGTGTTGATGATGAAGTAGTAGTCGTGGTTTCCCTCGTAGAAGGTGTGCACCCACTGTTGCTTTTTGAGGTCGGGCTTCTTCTTCGCCTCTACGAAGTCAGCGAAGTTGAGGGTGACGATCTTGACGAACCGGTTCGGGTCTTCGGCGTCCATGACCTGGCAGTTGAAGCGCGAGATCTCGTCGTTCGAGGTCGCGATATCCGAGTAGTCGAGCCGCCACATGGGGAACGGGATCCGGACGATCCCGGTGGTCCCCGACCACTGCCCGTCGATCGTCGCGTAGGTCACCCACCGGGTGGCAGCGGGTGCGGTCCCTGCCGGCGGGGTGGTTATGTTCAGGCGGGTCTCTCCGGGCGGGATCTGGTAGGCCGCGGGATCGACGAACCCGATCTTCTGCGGTTTCCCGTCCCAGGTGGGCACCGGCGTGGGCGTCGTGGTCAGGGGGGGCAATGTGGGCGTCCATATCGGGGTGACCGTCGGCTCCGGCTCACCTGGCCCCCACAACCCCGGCAGTTCTCCGGTCGCTCCCGGCTTGATGATCAGGACCAGCACCAGGACGACTATGATTGCCAGAATGACGTAGATGAAATCCTGCTTTTTTCCCATACCCCTGTGTCCTCGTCGGTTGAGAGCGTTCCGTGCGGCGCATCCGGCCCCTCACCCCCAACAGGGGCGAAGATTATTTCCATCCTGGAAACTTCATTTCCTGAACGGGGCGCTCTCCGTACATCATTTCCGCTACAGATATCGTTGATCTTCCGGATAAAAATACTTGCCTGAACGCAACTACTATCGATAAAGGGGGTTTCGCATGCACCCATTATTGAAAACGACGGTTTGTAAATCTCCTCACCTTCAAATAGTTTTTTATATAGGCTTGCGCATATACTCAAACGAACCGTATTGATTCGGATGATGTGCTCATTCGGACTCCGGTAACAGGAGGAAACGTTTCATGAGTAAATTCGTGAAAGACGAAAATGCATTTACCGGCCTCGAGGCGGCGATCGTGTTGATTGCGTTCGTCGTCGTCGCGGCAGTATTCTCTTATGTGATGCTCGGCGCCGGGTTCTTCACAACCGGCGAGGCGCAGAGGACCGTGCATACGGGTGTGGAGCAGGCAACCTCGAACCTCGAGGTGTCAGGACCGGTGGTTGTGAAAGCGGCTACAAGTGCGGATAAGCTGGGCGAGATCGCCTTTTTCCTGCAGCTTGCTGCCGGGGGGGCATCGGTGGATATGGAGAAG
>Ga0265294_10004313_pt1 | contig 17841 bp, 18 predicted proteins | sample MunlanPumphouse3_FD_192504 | JGI IMG/M metagenome (GOLD analysis project Ga0265294, IMG submission 192504) | Groundwater microbial communities from a municipal landfill in Southern Ontario, Canada - Pumphouse #3 | ecosystem: Environmental > Aquatic > Deep subsurface > Groundwater | place...
TATTTGGATAAAAGGAACATTGATGAAGCAATTCTGAAAGCGGAAATCAGTGTCTATTTACAGGAATTGGGTCATAAGAATATCGTAATTAATGTTGAAAAGCCTTCGCTGGAAGATGCCTTTATAAACTATTTACACAGTGAGAATGAAGATGATAACAGTTAATAATCTAACCAAGAAGTTTGGCAAGTTCACAGCAGTAGATGAGATTAGCTTTGAAGTTCCCAAGGGCGAAATATTTGGCTTTCTCGGTGCGAACGGTGCCGGTAAAACGACAGCTATTAAAATGCTCTGCGGACTCTCCAAACCAACTTCCGGAAGTGCCAATATTGCCGGCTATGACCTGCTTTCCCAAGTTGAGCAAGTGAAGCTGAACATTGGCTATATGAGTCAGAAGTTCTCGCTTTATGATGACCTAACCATTAGTGAAAACATCGACTTTTATGGCGGACTATACAGACTGAAAGGGAATGAGCTGAAACAGAAGAAAGAGAAGATTGTGCAAGAATTAGGTCTGAATAATCAACGAAATGCTTTAGTAGGTTTTCTTCCTTTGGGCTGGAAACAGAAGCTGGCGTTCTCTGTCGCCACGATTCACGACCCCAAAATACTCTTCCTTGATGAGCCAACCAGCGGAGTTGATCCCATTACCCGCAGAAAGTTTTGGGAGATAATAATTGCGACTGCTAATCAGGGAATCACCATCTTTGTAACGACTCATTATTTGGATGAAGCCGAGTATTGCGACAGGATTTCCATCATGGTGAATGGCAAGATTATTGCGTTGGATTCACCGGCAAATCTCAAACAGCAACTTAATGTGTCAACCACGGCAGAAATCTTTGCCCAACTCACAAGGTAATGCTATGAAACAGTTTATCTATTTTATCAAGAAGGAATTCATTCATATTTTCCGGGATACCAAGAGTCTGATAATCCTCTTTGCCTTGCCCATAATTCAGATTATTCTCTTCGGTTTTGCTCTCACGAATGAGATTAAGAATGTCAATTTTGCCGTCTATGATAACTCCAAATCGGACACTTCCCTCCGACTAATTAACAAGATTGATGCGACCGATTACTTCACTCTGCACAAATATCTTAATAATCCCGACGATATTGAAGCCATTCTCCAAAGCAATAAAGTGAAGTTTGTGCTTGTGATTGATGAAGACTTTTCCCGTCTCTATCCTCATGAGAAACAAGGAGATATCCAGCTTCTTTTGGATGCTTCCGACCCTAACATTGCGACCAATATTAGAGGCTATTTGCAGAATATTATCACTACTTTTAGTGAAGAAGAGTTTCCGCTTTCCGAACAGCTTCATTTGGCAACCACGAAGATGTATTATAATCCGGAGCTGAAGAGTGTTTACCTGTTTATTCCCGGACTGATGGCGTTTATTCTTACTCTGATTTCGGCGTTTATGACTTCAATTACGCTCACCAAGGAGAAGGAACTGGGGAACATGGAGATTCTGCTCATTTCGCCTCTCAAACCCTATCAAATCATCATTGGGAAGGTTATTCCTTATGCCCTGCTTTCAATGATTAACATTGCGAATATATTGTTGCTCGGCACTTTCGTGTTCGGCATGCCCTTGCAAGGTTCACTTTTGTTGCTACTTCTCGAATCGATTCTGTTCCTCCTAAATAGCCTCTCGCTGGGCATTCTCATCTCATCTTTCACTAGTAGTCGGCAGGTTGCAATGATGGTCGCCCTTGCCGGATTACTGCTTCCTACCATGCTTCTCTCGGGGTTTATGTTCCCGATTAATAATATGCCCTTGCCTCTGCAATACTTCTCCAAAATTGTACCGGCGACACACTATATCATTATCCTCAAAGGAATTATGATTAAAGGCGTGGGATTACAATACCTCTATAAAGAGACCCTAATTCTCGCCCTCTTAACAATCTTCTTCATCATTATCAGTATTAAGAAATTCAATGTGAGGCTTGACAAATGAGAATTCTGTTCATCCTGATTATCAAAGAACTGAAACAAATATTTCGCAATAAAGGCATGCTACCCATTATCTTTGTGATGCCGATTCTGCAACTCTTGATTCTGGCAAACGCTGCCAACTATGAGATTAAGAATGTGAATATTGCGATTTTGGATTTGGGTAAGAATGATTTTATTCCGGAAATTTCAGCCCAACTTAATGCTAATAATTACTTTACGCTGAAGGGTGTGAAATATGATAAAGCTTCGGCAATTTCCCTGCTTGATAGAGGTGAAGTTGATGCGATTATTGCGTTTCAGCATAATTTCTCAGCCCAAAGAATGCCGACCACGCCACAGGTTCAGCTCATAATTAACACTATCGACGGTGCTTCGTCAGGCATTGTGCTTAGCTATATTTCAGGCTTTATTGAACAATATTTCGCTCAAAATAGTGCAATGAAACCCCTCATAAATCTGGAATATACCAACAAATTTAATAGCAAACTCGACTATAAGACCGTGATGGTGCCGGGTATTTTGGTGATTCTGGTCTCGCTGATTGGGGTGTTCCTCACTGCTATGAATATTGCCCGTGAGAAGGAAATCGGGACTATTGACCAGCTGAATGTTTCGCCCATTACCAAGCTCCAGTTTATTGGTGGAAAGCTCTTTCCTATGCTGATTATTGGGTTGGGTGAACTCTTTTTTGGTATCATTTTGGGAAGAGTGCTGTATGGAATTCCCTTTGCCGGAAACCCTCTGACTGTCATCACCTTTGCCATTGTCTTCCTCTTTGTCATGCTCTCGTTCGGACTACTCATCTCCACAAAAGCTGATTCTCAACAACAAGCAATGCTCATCGCCTATGTTTTCTTGGTCGTGTTTATCATGTTTTCAGGACTCTTCACTTCCATTGAAAGCATGCCGATTTGGGCAAATAGAATCTCGCAAGCTATTCCCATTACGCACTTTATCACGGTTATGAGATCTGTGATGCTGAAAGCCACGCCACTACATTTGCTGTACCGGGAACTGCTTATTTTGCTCGGAACAGGTGGATTGCTCTTTACTGTGGCGACGCTAAGTTATAAGAAGTCGGAGTAATTAAGAGAAACCCTTTAATAATAATATTTGACAACATATTATCTAAACATTATAATGACATAAAAATAATAAGAGGTAGTTATGAAAAAGATTGTTGTAATTATTTTGGTGTTGTTTTCGGTTGTTTGTGCCTTTGGACTGAAGGTTATTTTAAATAATGGAAACACTATTGAAGGAGAATTGAGAGGAAAATCCAAGGATAAGATTTATGTTTATGTAGAAGAACAAGATTACATTGTCGGCATAAATATGCATTATATAGCAACAATAATTGATGAGGAAAATAATATTATATCTCAAGAAGTAATGTTAAAGAAAGACTTCAGGAATAAAATAAATTTCAACAACTATTTTGAATTAACAGATACAGATCTTCATTATGGCACACCTTTATATGCTACAAAACCAGAATTTGCTACAACCAAGAGAAAAGTGAAGTACGAAATGTTAGCTGCTACTGCTGTTTTTGCATATTTATCTCTTGATAATATTATATATGTTGGTAGTAAAAATGATTCAGAAAATTCATGGAAAACAATTGATAAGGGTCATAAAGTTATCGGCGCAATAGTATGTGGGGTAGCTGCAGTCTTTACCTTAGCTAATTCTGTTGAACGAGTAGAAGTCCAAGCATCCCCAACCTCTTTGAGCTTGAGCTATAAATTCTAACCTATCGCAAGCTTGAGACTTCTTAATTCCCCTCTTCCCTTTCGCAGAAAGGTCTTTGGAGAGGGGAGCCCAATTTCGGCGGGGTGTGGTCTTGGATTTCAGCTCGATAATAGTATTATATTTTGTGATTAAAATAATTTTGCGGATAAATCCCTTCTTGTTTTCTTTTACCGTTTCAGGTCGCATAAAGTTTTTCTTGACACATAAGTGGTTTGAACGAACTGTGCTTTGTCAGGTCCGGTGCAACTTTAACCTTCGAACCATGTCAGGTCAGGAATGAAGCAGCATTAAGGAGTGCTTAGAGTGTGCTACCGGTAACCTGGCACTTTTTTTATACCTTTAAATGTACTATTCATCACCTTTTTACCACTGCTAAGAAAAAATTATCGAAATAAAACTTGCCAAAAAAACAATTCCCACTAAATTAGTATAAGATAACTTAGGAAGAGGATGAAAGATGCAACTGACAACAAAAACAGAGTATTCGGTAAGGGCTTTGGTAATGCTTAGCGATAGTAAAGATTCATTGAAATCGATCAATGTGATTTGTACTGAACAAAACTTGCCTCATAAGTATGTAGAACAACTCTTTAGGAAACTTAAAAAGTGTTCTTTAATTGGCAGTGTTGCCGGTTCTAAGGGTGGTTATTTTCTTAAAGTGGCTGCCTCTGAGATTACGCTGGGTCAAATCATGGAAGTTGTTGAAAGTCATCCCTATTCAATAAGTTGTGAAAGAAACAGGATGGATATAGATTTTTGTAAAGTAGCAAACTGTCAGTATAAAGTCTTGTGGGACGATATTTACAGTAATATTAGAGATTATCTTAATACCATAACATTACAAGAAATAAAAAAAAGAATAGAGAAGGAGTAAGGCATGGAACAAAAGAGAATTTATTTAGATAACTGCGTTACTACTAAACCGGATCCTCAGATTTTTGAGGTTATGAAGGAGTACTGGGAAAATGAATATTGGTTTCCGGCAACTTTCTTTACAGCCGGGGAAGAGATTAACTCAAAGTTAGACAATTTTAAAGCCACACTTGGCAAAACAATAAATGCAAAACCAGACGAAATTCATTTCACTCGCGGTGGAACCTCGGCTAATAATATAGCAATTAAGGGTATCCTCATGGCTAATTCACAGAAAGGCACCCATATAATCTGCTCAGTAGTTGATTATCCGGATATTCTGACTAACTATGCTTTCTTTGAGAAAAGTGGGTTTACAGTAACCTATCTGCAACCTGATGAAGATGGTGTAGTTTCTGCACAGAAGCTGAAAGATGCAATTCGCCCGGACACTATTCTTTTCTCCACTACTTGGGTTAATCATGTTGTTGGAACAATTCAGCCGGTTGATGAATACGCTAAAGTATTGCAGGAAGCGGATCATAGGGTCTTTTTGCATGTTGATGCAGGTCAGGCTTATGGTAAGTTCCCGATGGATATGAACCACACAGGGATTGACACAATGTCAGTTTCTGCTCATAAGATTCATGGACCGCAAGGTGTGGGCTTCTTATATAAAAGAACAAAGACTCCGCTTGCTCAAGTGGTGCATGGAGTTAACCGCGTTGATAATTTAGAAACAGGTGGGATGAATATTGGTTCTCTTGCCGGTTTTGCTAAAGCTGCAGAGCTTACTTTTGCTGATTTAGCAGCAACAACCAAGAAGCTTAGAGATTCATCTAACTATCTGTTAGAGAGAATAATGAATGAAATTCCTGATGTAGAATTGAACGGTGCTGCCGGAGAAGGCAGAGCTTGTCATAATATCAATGTTTCCATCGATTATATTGAAGGTGAAGCAATGGGGATGATGCTAGACTTAAATGGTGTAACTGCTGCTACAGGAAGTGCTTGTGCTTCTCAGGGTTTAAAGCCCAGCTATGTCTTAATGGCAATGGGAAGAAATCACATGCAATCGCATGGTTCTATGAAGTTCACAGTCAGTAAATTCACAACTAAGGAAGAGCTTGATTTTACAGTAGATAAGCTTAAAGAGATCGTTATTGAATTGAGAAGAAGAAGTCCCTTATATCAAGAGAAAAAAGATAAATAAAGAAAGATAAAATAGAGGAAATTATGCAATATTCACAAAAAGTTTTAGACCACTTTATGAAACCACACAATGTGGGTGAAATAAAAGATGCCGATGCCGTTGCTACAGAGGGTTCTCCTGCTTGTGGAGACCAAGTTACTGTTTATTTAAAGATTAATAAAGATACCAAGATTATCGAAGACATAAAATTCAAATCCTATGGCTGTGCTTCTAACATTGCAACCGGTTCAATGATTACCGATATGGCAATGGGAAAGAGTATTGATGAAGCTCTGAAAATCACCTGGCGAGATGCTATGGAAGAGTTAGACGGACTTCCCCCTACCAAGGCTCACTGTTCTGTGTTGGCTGCTGATACTCTTCACGAAGCTATCAAAAATTACCAAATTGAGCATGGTATAAGAGAGGTAGCAGACTTCTCTAAAGAGACCATTGTTGCCGAGCTTAAACATATTATTTATCCACAAGTGGGTGAAGATATTGTAACTCTCAAAATGGTTAAATATGTCGGTTTTAATGCCGGTGTTGCTATTATTGATATCGAGATTCCATCGTTTGACAAATATCGTGATAATGTAGCTGAAGAGATTCGTGAACATCTGGCTAAATACTCTCAGATTACAGATCTGCAGATTAATATGTAGTAAAATAAAGTAAATATAAATAGGACTAATCATGTTTTCGTGATTGGTCCTTTTTTTGTAACCCCACTATAAACTATAAGGGACAATTTTTTGGAGTTTTGTCCCGGTTCTTGAATTTATCTTAGATTATTTTCACTATTAGATATATATCTAATAGGCGGGAGTAAATTCTTCGCTAATGTTAGTCTTGGGCAACAATAAGAATCCTCACAGATAAAAAAATAGACTTTTTAAATTTCCCTGAAATCTTCTTGAGACACTAGTGGGTAGCTCGATGAGTTTTCGATGAATATACGGAGCAGGAAAGAGAGAGCAAGGAGCAATTAAAGAAAAAGAGGTTAAACACAAAAGCACAAAACTACACAAAAACACAAAAAAGAAGAGCTTTCACCACAGAGAAGAAAGAAAATTTAGCCACAGATTAACACGGATTAAAACTAATACGGCGACTATTAAAGTACCCACTTCCCTTTCGAAGAAAGGTATATGGAGAGGATGGCAGCTTGCTGACGGGGTGGCTCTTAAATTAAGGAGACGTAAAATGTTGCGTCTCTACAGCAGAAGAAAAGGTGAAGAAGCCCTTTATATCTCTTCCAACTCCTCTAATCTTAAGAGCAAAGTCAGCATCTCATCATCTAAATTAGCCTGTTCTTCAGAAATAGAAGTAAACTCTTGGTGAGTAAGCTCATCTGCCTTGTTTTCAATCGTGTTGGAGAGTTCTAAAAGACGAAATTCTATCTCTTCCAAGCGTTGATTTGTGTCAGCAAGCTCATTTTTTTCTTTAAAAGATAAGCCTGTTTTGACAGTCTTCACCTTGGCGAATTTCTCTTTAGCATCATCTTCTGCTATTTCTGCCCGGTAGCGTTTAACCAAGAGATAGTCAGAATAGTTGCCGGCAAACTTGGTAATCTTGTCATTTTCAAAGATGAAGAGGAAATCACAGATGCGATCTAAGAAGAATCTATCATGTGAGACGACTAAAATGCAGCCATCGAAGGCATCAAGATAGTCTTCAAGAATCTCTAATGTTCTAATATCCAGATCATTAGTAGGTTCATCAAGGATAATAAAATTTGCACCGAACATGAGGGATTTAAGCAGATGAAGACGTTTCTTTTCTCCGCCGGAAAGTGAAGAAATCTTGGCTTGTTGCATCTTAGGTTCGAATAAGAATCTCTCCAGCATTTCGGTAGCAGAGTGAAGAACGCCATCTTTGGTTCTGATATTTTCTGCAAAAGAGGAGATATATTGAAACACTGATTTATCAGCCGGCATGGCATCAGCTTCTTGTCGGAAGTAGGCAAACTTAGTGTTGATGCCTGCGTTCACGACACCCTTGGTGGGGATTAAATCTTTGGTAATAATCTTAAGCAAGGTTGTTTTGCCACAGCCGTTATCGCCGATTATCCCGATTCTTTCAAACTTCTGGAAGATATGACTAAAGTTATTAATCAATGGTTCTGTGTCATAAGTATGAGTAATATTGCCAAGTTCCAGAATTTTCTTGCCCATTCTATGTGTTTGAAAAGAGATATCAACTTCTTGCTGATCAATGAGATAGGATTTATCAAGCAACTCCATTACTCTATCAACATGGCTTTTAGGTTTTGTAGATCGCGCTTTTGCTCCTCTTTGTAACCATTTTAGTTCTTTGGAAAGTTGGGCTTGCATACGTGTCTCTTTTCTCTGTCTATCAACATCTTCCATCTCTTTCTTTTCGATATAGTAGGAGTAGTTTCCGTCGTAGAATCTGATAGTGCCCTGTTCTATATCCATGATTTTATTGCAGATACTATCTAAGAAGTAGCGGTCATGCGTAACAAAGATGATATTGCCCTGATAATCTGTAAGATGCTGTTGCAGCCATTCAATAGAATCGATGTCTAAGTGGTTAGTCGGTTCATCAAGAATCAGTAAATCCGGTTCTTTGAGCAGTACGGAAGCAAGGTCTATTTTCCTGCGTTGACCTCCGGAAAGGATGCCTATCTTTTGTTGGAAATCTGTAATCCCCAATTGGGTCAAATAGCTTTTGGCTTTAGCTTCGATACTCCAGCCATTAATAACCTCGATTCTTTCTGCTAATTCAGCTTGTCTGTCGCAAAGTTCTTGATCTTGGGTGTGAGTAAGTTGATCGCTGAGATGAAAATACTCTTTAAGGAGAACAAACTCCTCTTTATCAGAAGAGTAGATTTGTTCGAGAATGGTTAGGTCGTCATCTAAGACAGGAGTTTGAGGAAGGTAAGCGGTTGTCATATCGTTTCTGAATGTGATTTCACCACTATCTGTAGGCTCAATCCCCATTACTAACTTCAAAAAGGTACTTTTCCCACATCCATTTACACCAATAATACCCATTTTTTCACCGGAATGGATACCGAAACTTGCTTCTGTAATAATGTCTTTATCAGAAAATTTCTTATTTACATTACTAAAGGTTACTAATACTTCTCCAATATTTATCATTTATTTCCCTATGTTTTTATATAATTATTTATGGTGGAGACGCAAAATGTTGCGCCTCTACAGCAAAATGAAGAGATGATTGAAAACCACCCCGCCGGAGTACCGGCACCCCTCCACAGAGGGGAATTAAGATGAATACGCACCCTATATTATCGGTGTTTCTCGGTGTTATCGGTGGGTTAATTCTTCTTTGTGTAATCCCTGTGAATGCGGTTACCCACAAGGGATACCCCTACAATTATTAATTACTAAGCAGTTTCTTCCGTATCTCCGCACTAACCATATCCATAATCCAGACTGCTAATGCAATTAGCCAAACAATAGTTCCAACTCCATTCCAATCCGTCATCTGTTGTTTCTGAAAAAGCTGAAGTCCAATACCGCCACCACCAACAAAACCCACAATAGTAGCCATTCTTACATTAATATCCCAACGATAAATAGTGAAGGCAAGGAAAGGATTAATGATTTGAGGGATAACAGCATAACGCCATACTTGAAGAGTACTTGCGCCTGTAGAAGTAATTGCTTCCACAGGACCTTGGTCAATATTCTCAATCTGTTCTGAATAGAGCTTAACCAGGGCAGCTATCGAGTGAATCATTAAGGCGAGCATACCGGCAAAAGGTCCGATACCTACCCAAACAGCAAAGATAATTGCCCACACGATGGCTTCAATAGATCTGATAATAGTGGAAATAGTTCTAATCACAGCGTAAACTGTTCTGCCTAACCATGTTTTATTCATTAAGTTAGAAGCAGCTAAAAAGCTGAGCAAGAAGGCAATAGGAACTGCAAAGATAGTTGCCATCAAAGCTAAATAGATAGTCTTGATTAATTCGGAAACCATTCTCCAGAAGATAGTTTTATCAGGAGTAAAAAGTCCTCTGACAATGTTTCTTGTTCCATCCATACCGGTAAAGAATTCTACCGGGGATATCTCCACCATAATCCAGCCGACCACAATAGTAAGAGCTATAAGTGCTGAATAGATATAGTGATAGACTTGCGAAAAGAATTTAATACGCGATTCTTTTTCTGTATATAGAGATTTACCGGGTGTGTTAGGAATGAAGATTAAAATGAGATAGAGCAGAGTGCTTAAACCAAAAACTAACCAGGGATTAATAGTAGTTTCTGACCAATAATTGTAAAGAAAGGCAATAGTTGTGCCGATATAGAGCGAGATTGAATAATCAAGAATATTAGTAATAAATCTTTGTTTGCTGTGTACTTTTTTGTTTTTAGCCATTATCTAATCTCCACTTCTTCAGCATCTTCGCCATAGATCTCTTTGAATTTAGCATCATCTATTTCGTTGGGTGTTCCTGAAAACTTAATTTTCCCATCTTTAAGAGCTACCACGCGGGTGCCATACTTTCGGGCTAAGCTTAGAAAGTGCAAGGAACAGACAACTGTGATGCCGTCTTCGCGATTAAGCGTACCGAGGTAATTCATGACAGAATCGGCAGTTGCGGGGTCTAAACTAGCAACAGGTTCATCAGCTAGAATGAGCTTAGGTTTCTGCATTAATGCCCGAGCTATCGCCACTCTTTGCTGCTGTCCGCCACTAAGATTGCGAACCTTTCTGTAGGCATAATCTTGCAAACCGACTCTTTTCAGGTTTTTAAGAGCTGTTTCCTTCTCTTCTTTAGTCCAACGCGAAAAGAAAGTGTGCTTGGAGAGGCTTCCGGTCAAAACATTAGTCAGCACGGTTAGGTTCTTAACTAAGTTGAACTGCTGGAAAATCATGGCAATATCACTTCTAATACTCTTAAGGTCGGTAGGAGAAGCGGTTACAACATCTTTACCTAGAAACGTAATCCCGCCGGAAGTAGGTTCTATCAACCTATTAAGGCAACGCAGCAGGGTAGATTTACCGGAACCGGAAAGTCCTAACAGAATGAGGAATTCACCCTCTTTTATAGTTAAATCAACATCTTTAAGAGCATGTGTTGCTTCATCATAGAATTTATTTAACTTGTTTATTTCAATAATACTCATAGTTTTAATTTTAATCTAATTTAGTTGTGTCTATTGCATCTAATCTCTGTTTAATTATCTCGTAAGCAGAGTCATCTACTCTTTTCAAACCATCAATATCGTAAAGCTCTTTGAAGGCTTTTTTACCCTCAGGGCTTTCGCTTAAGATTTGAATAGCTTCAATCATTTTGTCAGCTATTTCCTGTGGCAAACCTTTTCTAAAAGTGCAGTTATCGTTAGGTATCCAATCTGTGAAACCTACTATTTTGGTATTTTCAAAAACCTTTGGGTCTTCTGCAACTATCTTAATGCGTGCATCTTGAGGAACTCCATCAACTTCAGGAGACCAATAGGTACAGCCAACATCTGCCTTTCCTTGCAAAACTGCTCTGATTACAGTATCATGACTTCCTAAGAACATCTTCTTAGCTGGCACTATATTTTTATGAGCAAGGATAGCTGCGGGAAAGATATATCCGGAAGTAGAAGAAGCATCGGAGTAGGCAATAATCTTGCCCTGGATATCTTCAATTGAGTTGATATCAGAATCAGCTCTTGCTAAGAATTGTCCTTTATATTCACTTAAACCGCTTCTGATAGTTTGGAAGGTAACATAAGCACCATATTTCTTATTCACTAAATAGTAGGAGAAAGTAGGCAACCAAGCAATGTCAGCTCTGTCAACGCCCATTGCTTCTATCACGGCAGCATAACTGGTAGGAACATTTGTTTCGATTGAATAACCGCTGATTCTCTCCAACTCTTTTTCGATAATAGTACCGGAAGAGATGAGTTTGTTATGTTCTAAAGAAGGAACAAAATACATTTTAATAGGGTTCTTCTTACTTCCTAAAGGTGCTTTTTCACAACCAACAACGGTTGCTAAGATTAACATAATAACGAAAAGTTTTATAAGTCTATTCATACATGCCTCCAATTATAAAATATTCTTTAATTCTAATAAACATTTAATATCGTAATCAGCTTTAGTGTCTGATATTTTCTTTTTAGGGTTATACCAACAAGTGGTTATACCTGCATTAATCCCGCCTTTGATGTCTGAATTAATGCTATCCCCAATCATTAATATTTCTTCTGTAGCATCTATTTCACCCTTATCAAACAGCTCTAAAAAGAATTGTTTATGTGGCTTTTGATAGCCCAATTCTTGAGATATTCCGATATAGGAAAAGTACTCTAACATCTCCGAAGCTTTGAGCCGTGGATACTGTACATCAGGGAGTCCATTGCTTGCTAGCACTAAATTATACCCTTTCTCTTTGAGATAATCTAAGATTTCGTAAGAGCCGGGAAGCGGAAAAGCATTCTGGGAGAGAAAACGGGCGTATTGAAAAGCACAATCTTCGGGGTCAACTTCCTTCTTTCCTATCTGAATCATGAACTCTTTATGACGGTTAATTTTCAGATAATCTAAGGTAATTTTTCCTTCTTCATATTTGTGCCAAAGTCCGTTATTAATAGTTTTAAACCTATATTGTAATGATTGAAAGTCCCCTGGGATGTGATAAAAGTCAAAGAGATTAGCTAAGGCATTTGTCTCTGCTAAATCATAATCCAAGAGAGTGTTATCTAAATCAAAAATTACATGTTTAAATCTCATTATTTATCCTCTCGTCTATTTCCCAATCTTCGAACATCGGCGATACTATTAAAATATCCCTTTCTAGAACATTTTTTATATAATTGCTGTCAAAATTGTCAAGGGTTAATCCTTCTGTATTGAAAATATCCTGGGAGAATACAGGTATTTGGTTCTCTTTTAAATTGATTTGAGCAGTGATATCTTCGAAGGTAAGCAGACCACAAACAGTTGCACTAGGACCCATGAATTTATTAATTATCACTTTCACTTCTGCTTTATAAGGAGCAATTAAAGTGTTGAGTTCAGCAACAATCTTGCTAAGATAATGTTGAGCCGAAACGCCTGTGATAAATAAAAGGTCTTTTTGGACATCTTCTTTGATATATTCAGCAAACAGGGTTTTCTCATATTCCCAAGTGTCCAACATAGTTCTTACCATGCCAATACCGTTCTCTATTTCCTCAAAATCCCCATAATACTCTTTTTCCGGGATAGGCAACTCTGCTTTAATAAAGAACTCATCAGAAGCATAAACAGCAGGAAACTTTTCTTTATGTTGATCAATAATAGTGATGACTTCCAGCGACTGTTCTTTAGTATAAAGAGGAAGATTATTTAGGGCTGTTCTATGCTTGGTAAGTCCTACCGGAACGACACCAATCCCAATTGTAGAAAGCTCAGGAGAAGTTAAGTCTTTAAGGGACTTTTCTAACTCTGCACCATCATTCATACCGGGAACCAAGACTAATTGAGTGTGATATTCAATGCCTCCGGAAGCTAGCTTCTTTAAAACATCTAAGATATCTAAATCTTGTTTATACCGCATCATCTGCTTTCTTAACACAGGGTTTGTAGTGTGAACAGAGATATAGAGAGGGGTTATTTTCATCGAAATAATCTTGTCTAGCATGGTAGGGTTTAAGTTGGTCAAAGTTATATAGTTACCGAAGATAAAGGAGTAAGCATAATCATCATCTTTAATATAAAGAGTCTCGCGCAATCCTTTGGGCATCTGATCAATAAAGCAGAAAATGCAATTATTGACGCATTCGCGACAAGTGTGATCTTCTAATTCAATACCTAACGGTTCTTCTGTCTCTTTTTCTCCGCTGATAACAAGCTTCTTTTTACCCCTAAGCACCTCTATTGCCAGCTTCTCATCAGCACTATAAAAGCTTACATCTAAAAAGTCGGCAATATCTTTTCCATTGATTTTTAAGATTATATCATTATCTTCTAAGCCAATCTCTTCAGCAAAACTAGATTGATTCACCTTTTTTATTTTTACACTCATTTACTTCTCTTTTTTAAATTATTTTCTTTCTCGTAACAAATTCTAAACAGACAACATCTTATAATAAAGCAATAAAGTCTCTATTTATTATCATTTTCTACAAGATTTTACGATAACAACAAATTGTCCAGTTTTATTAATTGCATTTTCTTACGATTAAATTATTATGTTAGTAGAACAAAAATAAAGAGGAGAAAATTATGACTAAATTAAGAGAAGTATATTACTGTGCAATTTGCAAAAACGTTGTTGAACTTGTATATCCGGGACAACCGGCACTTGTCTGCTGCAAAGAACCAATGCAGCTATTAGAGGCGCAAACAGCTGAAATGGCTAATGAAAAGCATGTCCCTGTTGTAGAAGAAAAAGATGGCGGAGTATTTGTTTATGTAGGTTCTACAACTCATCCAATGACCGAAGCACATCATATTGCTTTTATTGAAGTTCTTACCAAAAATATGGTTCTTCGTGCTGAATTAAAACATACTGATGCACCTGAAGCTTTCTTTAATATCAAAATGAAAGATGTTATTGAAGTTAGAGAATATTGCAATCTTCATGGACTTTGGAAATCAAAATAAACTATAATATTTAATAGGAGGAGAAAAAGAATGATATTGAAAGGAACTAAAACTGCTGAGAATTTAATGAAAGCATTTGCCGGAGAATCACAAGCTAAAAATAGATATGAATATGCTGCTAAAACAGCTAAGAAAGAAGGATTTGAACAAATTGCAGCTATCTTCAACGAAACTGCCCAGAATGAACAAGAACATGCTAAAGTATTCCTCAAGCATCTTGTTAACAATGGCGTAGAAGGTGAAGCAATAGAGATTACTGCTAGCTATCCAGCTGCGTGGTCTTCGACAGATACATTAAAGAATTTAGAGTACGCTGCTGATGGCGAAAACGAAGAGTGGACTGATCTATATCCTACATTTGCTAAAGTTGCTGATGAAGAAGGCTTCCCGGCAATAGCTGCTTCTTTCCGTGTTATCGCGAAAGTAGAAAAGCATCATGAAGAGAGATATAGAGCTCTTCACAAAACAGTTAAAGAGCATGAAGTATTCAAAAAAGATGGTAAAGTTTTCTGGAAATGTAGAAATTGCGGTTACATTCACGAAAGCTTAGAAGCACCTTCCTTATGTCCTGCATGTGTTCACCCACAAAAATATTTTGAAATACTCTGTGAAAAATATTAACTAATAAAGAGGAGTGAATTTATGGAAAAGTACCAATGTGTAGTATGTGGATATATTTACAATCCTGCCGAGAATAAAGACATACCTTTTGAAGATCTACCTGAAGACTGGGATTGCCCGGAATGCAGTGTGGGTAAGAATATGTTTGAAATGATTGACTAAATAACTTAAGAAGTTAGGGATTGATAAGGAAATATATTCTTTTCCATAAATACTTATATCGTTCCTCATCAATATTAGGAGTACATGAATGACAAGAGAAGAATTTGATAAAATAATTGAGTTTGCCATATTAAGAGAACAAGATGCTGTTGAATTTTATCATCAGCTACAAAAGCATGCTAAGTTTGCAGACCAAAAGCAGATGCTGATTGATTTCGAGAATATGGAAAAAGGTCATATAATCGTTCTTAAGAATATTCATAAAAAAGGATTAGATTATTTAGACCCGAACAGACCTTCTAATATGAAAACTAGCGATTATATTCTCGCTAATTATGATGATAAAGATTTAAGTTATGAAAATATTCTGGTAAGAGCTATTAAAAGAGAAGAGTACTCTTATAAACTTTATAAGGATCTGGCAACCAAGTTTCCGGATACAGAAGTTGCAGTACTATTCAAAAATCTGGCTGCTGAAGAGATTAAACATAAGAATCACTTCTCCGGAATGTATGATAAACATGTCTTAAAAGATAATTAACATTTAATAAGATAACCTACGCATAGTCATGAGGCTATGCGTTTTTTTGTGGGAAACAAAAGAGGTTTTCACCACAAAGACACAAAGGAAAAGATTAAAGAGTCCCTAACACAGAGTTACATAGAGGTTAAGAAGAGTTTCACAGAGTTTTTAAGAGGAAGAATAACGAATAAGATTATTTTGCTATAAATCTCTTTTTCTTTTCAGTGCTTTCGGTGCTTTCAGTGGCTAATCTCTTTATCTTCTTTTGTGGCTTTTGTGCCTTTTGTGGCAAAATCCTTAAAACCCCATTAAAAACTTGTCAAAAAGAAGTTGTTCATTAACTTTGCCAAAAGAGAGTATATTATGCACAAAAATAAAGTATTAATTCTGATAATGATTAGTCTGTTCTCCTTTTTAGTGGCAAAAGAGTGGACTCTTCTAATTTACATGGCTGCCGATAATGGACTTCATACCGATGCACTAGCTGATATTGAGGAGATGGAAAAGTCTCAGTTTAGCTTTGCTTCCAATATCATTGTGCAATTCGATGGAGCAGAAGGAACTGACCTTTCAGGGACTTATCGCTATAAAATAGGGTATCATCCGCAAGAGGGGATTCAATCTAAAAGAATCTCTAATTTGGGTGAGTTGGACTCCGGTTCTTTTCTTACCTTGAAGAGCTTTGTGGATTGGGGGTTTAGTAAATATAAATCAGATAAGAAGGCGTTAATTGTGTGGTCTCATGGTGATGGCTGGACAAAGCAACCGCTAAATAAAGGTATTGCTCCTGATAACACATCGCGAAACTTTATAAGTATGTCTGAGCATCAAATGCAACTGGCTCTGGCTGATAATCCTGTTGATATCTTGCTTTATGATGCTTGTAATATGCAGACTCTTGAGAACTTACATGAGTTGGCTGGATATGCTGATTATATTATTGGTTCGGAAGCTACAGTGCCTACTACCGGATTTCCCTATATTCAGATTTTTGATTATTGGCAATCAGCAGAGAATGTCGATAGTCTCGGCATTAATATCCCCAAGCTCTATCTGGAAGCTTATCAGCCGGGAAATATCTACAATTCAGGGCAATTCTTAAAGCGGGTTACCTGTTCAACAGCTAAGATGAATAAGTGGGAACCGTTTGTTTTACAGCTCTCTGATTATCTGCTTAAATGGAGTTCAGAAACGCGTCTTTTTGAAGAATTCAGAACCGGGGTTAATGAATTTGGTTTGAGAAGTAATGATGTCGATTTAAAAGAGTTGCTTCAAACTATAGTTCTGGAAAGTAATAATCCGAAGTTACAGTCAGATAGCAGTGAGCTTTATGAATCAATGCATGAGGTATTTATCAGTCATGGTTCATCTTCTTTTAACAACAAAGTTGGCATGGCAACTATCTGGTTTCCGCGTTATGCTTACCAATTTTCTAATAATTGGGGTATCTATCGTAATCTTCACTTCGCCAAAGAGGGAATCGCTCAATTCCTCAATAACTTCTTAGCTCCTGATGCCATTCCTCCCTTCCCTTTTGAGATTACTAAAGTGTTAGTTGTCAATGAAACTCTCTACTTAGAGTGGGAGAATCATTATGACCCGGATCCTCTAATTTATCATCTCAACTTTACCTATGCAGATGGTATGAATGAAGTCGTTACAGTCGAGAATTTAGCCCATTATGAGAAGTTTCTGCCTAACTCCGGTGAAATATTCATTGCAGCAGAAGACTTGGCAGGTAACACCACAAAGAGTGCTGTACAGCAGTTTGCTTTAAACTATAACTATGGCGAGATTTACTTTGCTCCTCAGCCTGTAAAAGATATTAGCCACGCTTCGCTTATCATTTATGCAGAAGATATTGCAGGAAAAGAAGCAGAGCTTAGCATTTATAATATCAGTGGCAAGAAAGTAGTTTCTCGAAAGCTCACTTTTAGTGCTAATAATGCTGAAGAAAAAATACCCTTAACCACAATTATGAATGCAAAACCAAGTTCAGGTATTTATATTTGTACTGTGAAAGTGGGTAACAAGCTGTTTAAAACTAAATTAGTAATTGAATATTAAGTAATAATGAATTTCACTAATTATCTTGCATCTTCTAGTGTGGTTGAATTCTATTTTACTTGGCTAACTAACTGCCAAAAGTCAATTTACTCTTTTGTGGATATTATTCTT
>Ga0265294_10004316_pt1 | contig 17836 bp, 10 predicted proteins | sample MunlanPumphouse3_FD_192504 | JGI IMG/M metagenome (GOLD analysis project Ga0265294, IMG submission 192504) | Groundwater microbial communities from a municipal landfill in Southern Ontario, Canada - Pumphouse #3 | ecosystem: Environmental > Aquatic > Deep subsurface > Groundwater | place...
AACCCCATCCGCCGCTGCAGCTACTTACCAATGGCAAAAGCATGACAGCGCAACCGGCGAATATGAAAACATTACAGGCGCTACAGCGAGCACTTATACGCTAACCGCAGCAGATTATAACTATTATATTAAGGTAGTGGCGACAGGTTCGGGCGCATACAGTGGGACAGTAACCAGTAACTATGTCGGACAGGTGACATCCCTCCCTGTTACCGCAATTGGTGCTATCAGTGGCACGACGACAGTCGGGCAGACGCTTACAGCGGGTACAATTACACCATTAAACGCGGTGGTAACATATCAATGGAAGAAATCCCTCACTTCCGGCGGCGAATATGTGAACGTTTTCGGTGCAACCTCCAGTAGCTATACTTTGCAGACAGGTGATATCGACTATTACTTTAAGGTTTCGGTAACAGGTACGACAGGTTATTCCGGTACAATAACCAGTGCATACATCGGACCGGTAACCGGTTCTTCTACCCCTATTACAGCTATTGGGGAAATCAGTGGTACAGCTCAGGTAGAGCAAACACTGACGGCAGGAACTTTGACACCTTCCGGTGCGACAGCGACTTACCAGTGGAAGAGATGTGCTACGTCAGATGGCGATTATGATGTGATTAGTGGTGCTACATCTTCAACATACACCTTAACTGCAAGCGATTATAATAAATATATCAAGGTAGTAGTGATTGGTTCAGGCAGCTACTCCGGTGCAGTTACCAGTGCTGCTAAAGGTCTGGTAACCGGTTGCCCGATTACTGCTATCGGAGCGGTTATCAATGAACCTATATCTGGTAATACAATAATCGCGGGCAGCCTAACGCCAGCGGGTGCTGCAGTATATGTCACTTATCAGTGGCAACATTCCAACTATGCCTATCAGCCGATCGAGAGTGACTGGGTTAATATTACGGGGGCTACAACTAATTCGTACTTAGTAAGCTCACAGTACAATTATTGCTATATCAGGGTGGTAGTAACCGGATCAGGAGCATATACAGGGACGGTAAAGGCAGCAACTACAACTAGGGTACACTAGGGTACGCAAAAACTAACTAGGGGAAATACTATATAACTATCATATCAGCTAATGCAGGGGTAACAGCACTTGTGAAAATCGAGCTATGTCCGCAAGTGATAATCCAATATAAAAGGTTGGCTTCTCAAAGCATTGAAATTGGATAGCGAAATAAAATGGATTTATACTATATAATATGAAACCATTATTGAATAAAATTATAGCGATGGTACTTGTGATGCTGTGCCTGTTAGGTATGCTTCCGGTTAATACGGCAGCAGCAGCAGACCCGGTAGTGCTTGTTATCGGAGGGGAGGGTGCGACACCCTGGTCTGTAAGTAACATCGTGCCTGGTGACAGCGGCACCAAAAATACTACCGTACGTAATAATGGTAGTTCGGCCGGTAATCTATATATCTGGATTACCAATATTGTCGATTTAGAAGGGTTGAACCCCGAATCGGAAACAGGCGATACCGATGAACCGGGCGAGTTATCGGAACATATGCTTTTTAGTGTTTCTTCGTCACGTCTCACTACTAATATAGTGATGCCCTCTGTACTTCAAAATTTCCCGCACAACAGGTCGGATTCAAGATACATCAAAGTGTTGTCACTGAACCCGGGCGAAACTGTTTCGCTGAGGTGGGATTGGGAATTGCCTTATTCAACCGGAAATGTTGTTCAGGGTGATATACTTTCCTTTGATATCAAGTACACGCTGGAAGAGATTGTTTCGACTACCACTACAACCACGTCGGAAACAACAACTACCACATCTCCTACAACCACTACGACAACTACGTCACCGATAATAACTACTACACAAACCAGTACTACTCAGACAGTTACTACGACATCGGAAACTACTAATGAAACCACCGATACTACAACAGAAACTACCACTGATACCACAACCGAAACGACTACCGATACCACAACCGAAACGACTACCGATACCACAACCGAAACGACTACGGAAATCACTGTCACAACCACAAACGGTAAAAAGAAAATAATGGTGGGTTTCTCTGATAGCGGTACAAGTGAATTCGATATCGGAGATGACGGGATAGTCCATCACGATATTGATCTGACTTCACCGGATGGTACGCTGTCTTTATTTATTCCGGAAGGAACAACTGCTTTAGATACGCTTGGCGAACCTCTCCAGCAGTTAATCGGGAGTGTTTTCGAAGACCCCCCTCCGCCCCCGCAGGATTCCAAAATGATCGGTTTAGCCTATGAATTTTTAGGAGACGGAGCTACATTCAATCCGCCTTTGACGTTGAAATTTTATTATAAAGACAGTGATATTTCCGAAGGCGTAAATGAAGAAGACCTTTATGTAGCTTACTATGATGATAATAAAGGCGAATGGATTGCTCTGGAATGCGATGTAGATACGGAAAATAACGTTATTACCGCTTACATCAGTCACTTTACAATATATAGTATTATAATGCCGGAGGGGTCCCCTCCGATAGTTATAAGTAACTTCAATAAAATACTGATGATATTACTTGGCTCACAATTAGTCGTATTAACAGCAGCCGCTTTATACTTCGTAAAGTATAGGAAAAGAAAAAGGCAAAAAAGGGCTGATTCTTTCCAAAATATATAAATACATCAACATTACTATAGAACAGCAGATGATTTCCCCATCATCGAAAATGCTGTTAGAATTACAGGCTTCAAATATTATCTTCACCTTATAAGTTCCTTTCGCTATAAAGCCGGTTATGAAAACTTTCCCCGGTTTATTTTTTAGAAGCAAACTTTTGCTTGTTAGTGTTATAGGCTAATGATAAAATGATATGAATAGGAGAAAACATGCCTTTAGACTCGATATTCATCAAGGGTGCCCGCGAGCATAATCTCAAAAATATAGATATTACCATTCCGCGCGATAAACTGGTGGTGATTACCGGTGTTTCCGGCTCCGGTAAAAGCTCTCTGGCGTTCGATACCATATATGCTGAAGGACAGCGCCGCTATATGGAATCGCTTTCGGCGTATGCGCGCCAGTTTCTTGGCAGAATGGAAAAGCCGGATGTCGATTATATCGAAGGATTAAGCCCGGCAATATCAATAGACCAAAAAGGGACCAGCCGCAATCCGCGTTCAACGGTCGGTACTGTTACCGAGATTTATGATTATTTAAGGTTATTATTTGCACGTACCGGACATCCGCACTGCCCTAATTGCGGTCGTGAAATTACGGTACAAACAGTCGAGCAAATTGTGGATGCGGTTAAATCGTTACCGCAGGATTCACGTATTATGATACTGGCGCCACTTGTTAAAAGCCGCAAGGGAGAATATCAGCAGGTCTTTAACGACCTTCGTAAAGCCGGCTATGCGCGTGTGCGTGTGGATAAGGAGATGCACGACCTGTCGGATGATTTTCAACTGGATAAACAGAAAAAACATACCATCGAGGCAGTAATCGACCGGCTGGTAATCGGACAGAGCGACAGCCAGAGCCGTATCGCTGATTCAGTCGAAACAGCGTTAAAGCTGGGAGGCGGGGTTGTTCTTATATCGGTTATCGATGGTGAGGAGCTGCTCTTTTCGGAACATTTTGCCTGTGTTCAGTGCGGTATCAGCCTGGGAGAAATCGCACCGAGAACTTTCAGTTTTAACAGTCCTCACGGTGCCTGTCCTAATTGCACAGGTCTGGGTATCAAACTGGAAATCGACCCTGATCTCATCATACCGGATAAAAATCTATCACTGGAAGCCGGAGCGATTCATCCCTATCAGTGGCAGAACTGGTATCTTTACTCAGTACGTGAAATGGCAAGACGGCATGGTTTCGATATGAATACTCCGATAAAGGAACTGACATCTGAACAGGTTAATCTAATCTTATACGGTGAAAGCGATTTTCGTTATAAATACCGTGACAGGCGCGGCAACGAACGCGAATACACAGACGGTTTTGAGGGCGTTATTCCCCGAATGGAGAGATTGTATCACGACACGGAGTCCGAGGCCTCACGTACGTATATAGAGCGTTACATGGTAGCAAGGGCTTGTGCTGTCTGTGGCGGGAAGAGATTAAAGCCGGAAGCGCTGGCGGTTACAATCAATGATAAAAATATTGATGATATAACCTCTATGTCTGTGGTGCAGGTTTCAGAGTGGATAAAAAAGCTGGGAAGTAAAAATACTGTTTTTAATCAGCGCGAAAAGAAAATTGCACGCGAAATTCTGAAGGAAATCGGGGCAAGGCTCGGTTTTCTGGAGAACGTCGGGCTGGATTATCTTTCTCTTAATCGCACTGCCGGTACACTTTCGGGTGGGGAGGGGCAGAGAATAAGATTAGCAACACAAATAGGAAGCGGGTTGATGGGAGTGCTCTATATTTGCGACGAGCCGACAATCGGCTTGCATCCTGCTGATGATTTTCGCCTGATTCGCACACTAAAAGAATTAAAGGATTTAGGTAATACGCTTATTGTTGTGGAGCATGACGAAGCTATGATGCGGGCAGCGGATTATATCATCGATATGGGCCCGGGTGCAGGTGACCACGGGGGATATGTTGTTGCCAGCGGTTCACTTGATGACATTCTAGCATCGGAGAACTCATCGACAGGGCAGTATCTATCAGGCCGAAAGTCTATTCCTCTGCCTGAAAAAAGACGTACCGGTAACGGAATAGATATTACCATTAAAGGTGCAAGACAGAATAACCTTAAAAATATAGACGTTACTATCCCGCTGGGCAAAATGGTATGTATTACCGGAGTGTCAGGTAGTGGGAAGAGTACCTTAATCAGCGATATTTTACATAAAAAACTGGCACAGATGCTTTACAGAGCAAGAGAAAACCCGGGTGAAGTGGATAGTATCGAGGGCATAGAAAACATTGATAAAGTTATAAATATCGACCAGTCTCCGATTGGGCGGACTCCCCGCAGCAATCCCGCTACTTATACGGGGTTGTTTACTTATGTACGGGAGTTATTTGCCACATCGCCGGAAGCGCGCCTGCGTGGATATAAAGCGGGCAGGTTTTCTTTCAACGTAAAAGGCGGAAGGTGTGAGGCATGTCGAGGAGACGGCTTTATACAAATCGAGATGCAGTTTTTACCCGATGTTACCGTTCCCTGTGAAGTATGCAAGGGAAAACGCTATGACCGCGAAGTGCTTGAAATACACTTCAAGGGCAAGAATATAGCTGAAGTGCTGGATATGACCGTTGAGCAGGCGCTTGAGTTCTTCGAGCACTTTCCTTCTATAAGGAATAAATTGAAGACTTTGAATGATGTCGGTCTGGGATATATTCACCTAGGGCAGCCCGCAACCACCTTATCGGGCGGCGAAGCTCAGAGAATTAAACTGGCAACGGAGTTATCTAAGAGGGCGACCGGCAAAACACTGTATATCCTTGACGAACCCACTACCGGGTTATCATTTGAAGATGTGGCGTCATTATTAAAGGTCTTGCAAAGGTTGGCGGATGCCGGAAATACGGTAGTTATTATCGAGCACAACCTGGATGTTATTAAAAATGCTGATTGGATTATCGACCTGGGGCCGGGGGCGGGGGATAAGGGCGGAAGAATTGTTGCTGTGGGAGCACCTGAGGATATCGTTGCCAATAAAAAATCGGCTACCGGAGAATATCTTAAAAAGGTGTTGTTTACATAAGGTATATCCTTTGACAGGCTCAGGATGAACGGATTTTATAATAGGATGTGATTTTAAGAAATAATTTAGCTGCTTGTGTCCTTTGACAGGTTCAAGGACGAATGGATTATAGAATTGAGAACAGTCTTAAAAATAACTAAAGCCGTTCGTGGTGAGCTTGTCGAACCATAACGGCGTCGAACGAAGTGAAACGGATGAGGGATAAAAACAATTCACCCTCATCCGTCATCCCGGTAAATCGGTCTGCCACCTTCCCCCAGGGGAAGGCATTTATACGGTACAGACCGGGTACAATGGTAACAAACTAGACCGGGCACATAGGTAACAGATAAGGTAATAATCAACAGGGGGCAGTAATGAATAGAGAAACAGCGCTGAAAACAGTGAAAGCAAACGTTAAAAATCAAAATCTTATTAAGCACATGATAGCCACCGAGGCAATTATGAGGGCGCTGGCAAAGCGTCTTGGGGAGGATGAGGAAGAGTGGGGGATTGCCGGACTTTTGCATGACATCGACCTTGATGTTGTAGGTGACGACATGACGGTGCATGGTAAAGTGAGCGCCGATATGGCAAGAGAAGCCGGAGCAAATGAAGCAATGGCGCACGCTATTCTATGCCATAATGAAATGCTGGGCGTTGAACGCGAAAATAATTTTGATAAAGCGCTCTACTGTGCAGACCCGTTAACGGGGCTGATAACTGCAGCGGCGCTTGTTCGCCCAGAGAAAAAACTGGCTTTTGTAGAAGTGAAGTCGGTTGCAAAGAGGTTTAAAGAAAAGGCTTTTGCCGCCGGAGCGAATAGGGAACAAATTGCCTCGTGCAGCGAACTGGGGCTGGAACTGAACGAGTTTATCGAACTGGGACTGAAGGCGATGCAGGACGTGGCGGAGGATATGGGGCTTTAATTAAGCTCGATTACCGAGCCGTCAGGCGTCTTGGTGACGTTGATGCGGCTGGGGAATGCATCTTTCAATTCATCGATGTGGGTTATTACAATAATCTTCTCGAAGTCATTCCTGATAGAATTGATGGCTTCTTTAATCTTTTCAATGCCGATATTATCCAGCGTACCGAATCCCTCATCTATTATCAGAGTGGGCAGAGGTGCACCGGCTCGCTTTGCCAGTAGTTTCGACAGGGCAATACGGATGGCAAAATCAATGCGGAAGGACTCTCCGCCGCTGTAGGTCTCATAAGGCCGTGCTCCCAGATCATCCGAGATAGTGATTTCGAGCGTCTCCTGCACATCGCCTTTTTTAGTAAGCTTTTGCGGGTCGAATTTGACGTGCATGCGGTTATCAGTCATTCTTCCCAGCAGTTCATTGGCTTCATTCTCGATATCGGGCAGGGCGGTTTCTATGAGCATCATCTGGATGCCTTTTTTACCGAATGCCTGTGCTAATTCGCTGTAAATACCTGCTTCTTTCGAAATGGTAGTTAACTGTGCTTCCTTTTCCTTTTTCTTCTTTTCCTGATTTTGCAGGTGTTCCAGTTTTCCTTTGAGGTTGCCGCTTGTTTCCTGGGCATCTCTTTGCCTTGCGGAAACGGTCTTTAATATGTTTTCTGCCTGTTCCGATTCGCTTTCCAGTTGAGGCAGTGCTTCCAGTTCTTTTTCAATGGCCTTTTTCTTCTTTTCATCGATATCGAGCTGCTTTTGCAGTTCTTCCGATGCCGCTGCGGCTTTTGCTAAATCCTCTTTTTCGGTTGATAAAAGCCTTTCCGCCTCTTCCAACCCGCGTTTCTTACCATCGAATTCCTGTAGTTCAGTCAGTCTTTTTGAAGAATGGAGATGCTCATCCGCATTATATTTTAACGAAGCTATCTTTTCATCCAATGCCTTTAATTCTTTTTGTTCCTCTATTGCATAGTCTAAAGATTCCAGTTTTTTCTCGGTATCAGCCAGTAATTCCTTTTGCTTAATGAGCTTATTACCTGCCTCTTTGGCATCTTCGATTGCCTGTTCCAGGTTGCCGACTCTGTTTTGCAACCATTTTTGGTGGCTTTTCAGTTCTGCTTCTTCTGCTGCTATCTCTTTTTCGATGGTTTCGGCTTCCGTAATCAGATTATACATTTCGGTTTCTTTTTGTTTTATCAATGCGGTATTATTATTGCTGTCATTCTCGAACTTTTCTCTGATAATTTTCAAACCCTCAACCCCCAGGGAGGTCTCGCAGAGCGGGCATTTATTTTCACCCTCTTTGCAAAGAAGGTTGAGCTTCTCGTCGATTTCACCGATTTCCTTTTGAAGACTCTCTTGCTCACTTTTTAATTGTTTGATGGAGTATTGCAGTGCCTGCCGATTTTCTTTTTTGGCTTCGAATTTCTTTTCCTTCTCTTCCAGGCGCGGCTTTGCCTCTTCGATTTTTGCCAGTTCCTCTTTATACTGAGCCAGTTTTTGTGCCTTGTTTTCGAGGTCTTCAACTGTCTTTTTAAGAACAGACCGGTTGTTTACAAGGCCCGAACGCGCTTTTTCGATTGTTTGTTCCAGAACCCAGCGCTTGTCCTTTAAGCTGTTAAGCTGTTGCAGTTTGTTGTTGAAGTCGTCACAGAGAGACTTAATATTGGCATACTCCGCATATCCCTTTTCGATTTCCTGTCGTTGAGCCAGTAAGTCTTCATATTCTTTTATGTGCTTCTCGTGCTGCCCGATTTCGCTCTGACGAAGAGCTAGTTGTTTATTGCTGTAAGCGATATGTTCTTCCAGTTGCTTCATTTGTTGACGCTTATTTTCCAACGCCTGTCGTTTCTGCCTGACGGCATCGAATTCAGCCTGTTTTTCCTTTACCTCTTTGTCAATCTGTGAGAGGTTGGTTTTAGCCTGTTCAAATTCGTTTTCCAATTCGGGTTTCGAGACCAGTTCGGCATCGATGTCGCGGATGGCGCTTTCCAGCATCGTCCTTTCAGTCTGTTGTCCGCGCATCTTTTCGCGCGCCTTTTCCTCCAGCTTATCGTATATATCCAGCCCGAGTATATTGGAGAGTACCGCCTTGCGCTTGGCGGGCTGCTGACGTGTAAATTGATCGGCGTGCCCCTGACGTAAATAGGCGCTGTTTATGAAAGTGTCGTAGTCCATATTCAGGTTGTCTTTTATTATTCTTTCAGTTTCCGGAATAGTATTACCGGATATGGTTTTAAATCCTTCACCATCATATATCATAAGGTCGAGACTGCTCTGACCGGCGCCTGTAGCTTTTTTAGGTCGGGCGCGCTTTCTTTTTACACGATAGAGTTGGCCTTCAATACGAAAATCGAATTCTACCGATGCCTCCGATTCCCAGATATGTATAACGTCATCGGGGCTTTTTGCTCTCGATTCTCCCCACAATGCCCAGGTCATTGCATCAACAATGGCGGATTTACCGTTGCCGTTATCGCCGCAGATGCAGGCGGTCTGTATGCCCTCGAAAGAAAATGAGGGCATATCGCCGCGGTATGGCATGAAATTGTGTATCTTTAAACTGACTGGAATCATTTCAGATTATTTTAGCATAGTTGGGGGAGAAAATACCTGTATTATATAAGCTGTCATGCTGAATTCGTGATAGACGAATGAAGCATCTTGGGTAGAGGCAAAGAGTTACAGTTTATCCACCCACAAGATGATGTTCCCGATAAATCGGGATCAGGATGACAATCTAATCGTCAACCCCGTAGGGACGGGCATTGCCCGTCCGCCAGACACGGAAACATAAATGCGGACGACCATTGGTCGTCCCTACCTATTTGTCAGGCTGAGCAAACGAAGTATCTGAATGTAATTCGATATTCGTCACCGTTATCACCCTAAAGGGTACTTCGGGTTCGGCAGGCTTCCTTCGTCAAGCTTAGGACAGGCTCTACGAAAGATATTAGAAGGGGCTGCTACATGTTATAATTTTCGCAACCCCCAAGATTCTTTATCCGCCTGCGGCGTCCTCCGGAATGACAACATAAGAAGACTCTTAGCAAAGAGGATTTAGTTAGTCGCCGTTATGGTTCGACAAGCTCACCACGAACGGCTAAGGAAATACTACTATTGTTTTATTATATCTACAGACGATTTAAAGTATTTAAAATCCGTTCGTCCTGAGCCTGTCGAAGGATGTACCTTTAAAGAGGCTTTTCTTTAGGAAAATCTAGCAATGACAAAAGAATAACGCTCACCTTTTAGGGGGTGAGCGTTAAGAATTGGTTAATAATTCTGTAGATTATTCGAGATAATCCTTCAGCTTGCGGCTGCGGGTGGGGTGGCGCAGTTTACGCAGCGCCTTGGCTTCGATTTGGCGGATACGTTCGCGCGTAACATTGAACTCTCGCCCGACCTCTTCCAGCGTACGGCTGCGTCCGTCTTCCAATCCGAACCTTAACTGCAATACCCGTCTTTCTCTAGGTGTTAAGCTGTCCAGCACATCCTCGATCTGTTCCTTTAATAGCTGGCGGGAGGCGGCGTCAGGGGGTGGCAGTGCATTCTGATCTTCGATGAAGTCGCCCAAATGGCTATCCTCTTCCTCCCCTATGGGAGCTTCCAGAGATATCGGCAGTTGAGATACCTTAATGATTTCCCTTACCTTTTCGGGTGAAATCTCCAGTTCGTCACCTATTTCCTTAGGGGTAGGCTCACGTCCGAGTTCCTGCGAAAGATTCCTGCTGACACTTAGCAGTTTATTAATCGTTTCTACCATATGTACTGGTATGCGAATAGTTCGAGCCTGGTCTGCGATAGCACGGGTAATTGCCTGTCGTATCCACCATGTGGCATAGGTACTGAATTTGTAGCCGCGATGGTAATCGAATTTTTCAACAGCTCGAATCAAACCCATATTGCCTTCCTGTAAAAGGTCCAGTAGTGGCATGCCGCGTCCGATGTGCTTTTTTGCAACGCTGACAACCAATCTCAAATTAGCTTCTATTAAATGCTTTTCGGATTTATTCGATTCCTTTATCAATTGGTCTATATAGGACTGAAATTTATCTTCATAAATGCTGATTGAATCTATAAATTGCTGGTCGGTTGTAAGTTGTTCGATATCAGCCGAATCCGTATTATCGTCGATGGCATTCAAGAAATCCTTCGGGAGTAAACTCATATTTAAATAAAGGTTTATTATAGACTGCTCGATATCCGGTATCGGCTGCCCTGTTTTTTGAGCAATATTATGAGTTAATCTTTGGTCGATTTCATTTGAAATGCTGTCTATAAGTGCATTATCGGAAATATTTTCCTTGAAAGTATTACCTGGTGTAATGTTTAGTTCCAGTTGTAAAAGATGCAGTATGTTCATTAGATTTGAAAGGTCTCTTAACATACATAATAATATTTCGGTTGCACTGGGCGCTCTGCCGTTTTGGTCGATATAACTTTCCTTGATTTCTTTAATACGCTTGCCGGCCTCCATTTTTTTGGCAAGTATCTTTTCATCCTCTGCCGTAAGCAGTAGAACACGTCCTATTTCATGCAGATACATACGAACAGGGTCATCGACAATTCCCGGTTCATCGCCGGGATCGAGTAATGCCAACTTAACATCCTGCTCGGTTGGCATCTCCTCTTCTTCAAGGTCCTCTTTGGATGGATTGAATTCGTCTTCAGACATATCGCCGGATTCAAAATCCTCTTCATTTCCTTCATCTTCAGTCGATTCGTCTTTGTTCGCCACTTTTGGTTCGTCATCGAATTCTAAATCCGATTTTTTATTTGTAATTTCAGACTTTTTGCTTCTTTTACTGTTTTCCTGTTTCATTAATATCTCCTCTATATTGACCGTCAGCCGATTTCTTCGAAAAGACCTCTCTCAATTCGTTGCTATTATCAATTCCTTGCTCCTCGAGCTTGCTGAGCCCGGCTGTATTGCCTTTAGATGCCGCTTCGGCGGCAAAAATTACTTCTCGCTTCATTTCAAGCCTGCGCAGGAACTTTTCATGCAACCTGAGAATGCAAAATGACATCTTTTGGTCGATTTTATCGGGTGGCACTTCCTTATTTATCAATTTATCAAGATAATCCCGGATTGAATAATCCAGATTATTTTTTATGATATCCAAATCTTCGTTTTTCGAAAGAGCAATAAATATCTCACGGTTTTCAGTGTTTTCGAAGTATTCCGGTTTAAGTTTATGCTTAAAGGATTCAAGTTTAGGGAATTGCAGTAATAACGTCAAGCAGTATTCTTCCAGAGGCTGTGAAAAAGTCGGGATTATAGTTGTATCGGATAGGGTGCTTTTATTTTTATTGCTATACTTTGAATATTCTATCGGTTTTTTAACAATCGATTCAAGTTCACGCACACTAATACCTACCAGGCGTGATAATTTTTGCATATAATGTGCCCTGCGTATCCTATCCTCAATCTGTATAATTATCGGCAGCAATTTTTCTGATGTAACAGTTTTATCCTTGGCGGTGGATAAATCCAGTTTTGCTGTGACTATATCAAAGGTGTAATCTATCACAGGTATTGCATTATTTACCAGTTTTTGCCACTCGGAAGAATCTTTACGTATAACATCGTCCGGGTCGTTGCCAGCCGGTATTATGGCTACTTTAATTTCGTTTTGCATCAAGTTTTCATAACTGGCACAGCGCAGCATTGCCTCTTCACCGGCGGTATCGGAATCCAATGCCAATATCAGATTCTTAGTTAGTTTTTTCAATGTATTCATCTGTTTTTCGGTAACTGCCGTGCCCATAGATGCAACGACATTGGAAAAACCATACTGATGAGCCATAATGACATCCATATAACCTTCAACCAATACCGCTAAATCCTCTTTGCGTATTGATTGGCTTGCCAGGTTAATGCCGTAGAGGTTGCTGCTCTTATCGAAAACGGCGGTTTGGGGAGAGTTGATGTACTTGGCTTGATTCTCCTCGAATGTTCTGCCTCCAAAGCCGCAGCACTTACCCTTGATATCCGTAATCGGAAACATGAGGCGATTGCGAAATACATCATGCGAATCTTTACCTTCTACTGCAGTTATAGCACCTGCTTCAAAAAGCTCTTTTTCAGTAAAGCCTTTGTCAAGAAGGTAATTCTTAAGGGAGTCGCGGCTGTTTAAGCTGAAGCCCAGCTGGAAATCGGTAATCGATTTCTCATTCAAGCCTCTTTTTATTACATAACTTTTGGCTTTTGCTCCATAATCGGTATTAATTAAAATGTTGTGATAGTATTGTGCCGCTGCCTGGTTGACCTGATAAATTTTATCGAATTTTTCTCTGTTCTCTTTTTGACCGCTTGTCGAAGGGACTTCGACCCCTGCTTTTTCGGCAAGCATACGCAGGGCATCACCAAACGTAATGTTCTGCTGTTTCATTATAAAAGAGAAAACGTCTCCGCCTTCATTACAGGCACCAAAGCAATGCCATCTTTGTTCATCGGGATAAATAAAGAACGAGCCGTGCTTTTCACTGTGGAAAGGGCATAATCCTTTAAGGTTTTTGCCTGCTTTGGTCAATTTTGTATATTGACCAACAATCTCCACAATATCAGTTTTTTGTTTTACTTCCTCAATAACGCTCATAGTTCCTGCTAATTATACAATAAATTTTGGTTGTATGCCCGAAAAAAGACTTAAACTAATGATTTATACTAAAGATTAGATAAAATACGATAGGTACATATCTATCCAAGAATTAGATGGATATAGTTTTTGAAAGATTAATAGCATACTGGTCTGTCATTCCGGCAATATAATCTACGACACACCTTTCGATTTCATCACTTAAACGCATATATTCCGGCGGTAATTCATTAAGATGCTGTTTAAAATATGTATACAGTTTATGGACGACTTGCCTGGCTGCAATAGATTCCCGTTCTTTGGATTGTACCCGATATACCCTTTCAAAAAGGAACGTTCTTAATTCATTTGTTGCCTCAAGCACTGAATCACTCATTTTAATAACAGGTTTTGTAGGACTATCGCTACTCCCGGTGGCTGCCCATGAATTTTCAATGATATCGCAAACCATTGTATTGACGCGTTCTCCGTGAGACTTTCCGAGCAATTTAAAAGTGGAGGAAGGCAGGTCATTTTCGGTGATAATTCCGGCTCTTATAGCATCTCCGATATCATGGTTAACATATGCGATTAAGTCGGATATCTTGCAGATTTCTCCTTCAAGTGTGCCTACCTCACCCCATCCCTCACCATAAATATTATCTTCAGGCTTTGAGTGCTTGAGTATACCGTCTCTCACTTCCCAGGTCAGGTTTAACCCCTGTCCGTCATTTTCAATTATATCTACCACACGTAAGCTTTGCTGATTATGCCGGAAACCTTTACCGTAAACCTCATTTAATACATCTTCTCCGACATGACCGAAAGGTGTATGCCCCAGGTCGTGCCCCAACCCGATAGCCTCTGTCAGGTCTTCATTCAGATTTAACGAGCGGGCAATGGTTCTGGCAAGTTGGGAAACTTCGAGCGTATGCGTTAAGCGGGTAACATAATGGTCGCCCAACGGCGCAATAAAAACCTGTGTTTTATGTTTTAAGCGGCGAAATGCTTTACAATGTATGATTCTATCACGGTCGCGTTGAAAAGCTGTTCGAATCGGGCAGGGTTCTTCATATCTAATCCTGCCCCTGGATAAAACACTTTGAGCTGCTAACGGTGAAAGTTGCAGCTCTCGCTCTTCGATTTTCTGACGGATATTAAAGCCTTGAATCATCTAAGATTAAGCTTGGCTTCCGCTTTTGCGATTATTTCGCGGGTAGTGCCAATCATATCGGGGCTGACCGAAACAGAAGTAATGCCCCAGGAAACCAATTTTTCCGTTAGTTCAGGATATACCGATGGTGCCTGTCCGCAGATGGAAGCGGTAACACCCATGCTTTTAGCAACGGTAATCGCTCTCTCCAGTGCAATCATAACAGCTTCGTTGCGTTCATCGAAAGTGGAAGCCAGCTTGGCGCTGTCCCTATCGATACCGAGTATCAACTGTGTCAGGTCGTTGCTGCCTATCGAGATACCATCGATGCCGACACTTAAGAATTTCTCAATTAAGAAAATGTTGGAAGGCACCTCAACCATCATCCAGAGTTTGAAATCTTCACTGCGTACCAGTCCTTCCTTCTCAAGTATAGCTTTAGTTCGTTTAAGCTCATCGACGGTTCTGACAAACGGAATCATCACGTGCAGGTTCTTATAATCTCTTCTCACACGTTTAATAGCCTCTATTTCGAGTTTAAAAGACTCAATATCGGTTACATATCTCGAAGCGCCGCGATAGCCGATCATCGGATTCTCTTCAGATTCCTCAAAATCACGCCCGCCGATAAGGTCTTTGTATTCATTGGTCTTAAAGTCAGTGGTTCTATAGACGACCGGCCGGGGATAGAATGGTTTTGCAAAAGAAATCAGTCCGTTATAGAGTTTATCGACAAATTCGTTGCCTTTATTTTGTTTTAACATGTAGCTGGGATGTTCTCCGATTTGTGCTACTATAAACTCCGCTCTTAACAAGCCGACGCCGTCTACATTGCGTTCGGATATCATATCAGCAAGTTCCGGCTGTGCAAGATTGACGTAAACTTTGGTTTTTGTAGTAAGAGATTCTCTTAATATATTGGACATTTTAGTCGTGGTAAGACTACGGGCGATTTTACCACTGTAAACCTTGCCCTTGGCTCCATCGACTGTAATTATCTTTTTATCGATAAGCGTTGTTGTGGCGAGATCGGTACCGACCACGCAGGGGATACCGAGTTCACGGCTTACAATAGCGGCATGGGCAGTTCTTCCACCCCTATCGGTTACAATAGCAGCTGCTTTTTTCATTGCCGGAACAAAATCAGGCGTAGTCATTTCTGTAACAAGTATGTCCCCGGTATGAACTCTGTCCAGTTGGGATGCTTCGTGTATTATTTTCACCGGTCCTGAAGCCAGCCCCGGGCTGGCGGCAACGCCGCTTAACAGTACCGGAGCATTAATTTCCGGTTCTTCTTCAACCGCTTCTTTGATTGTGGTAACCGGACGTGTCTGTAAGATAAAATATTTACCGTTCTCTTTCGCCCATTCGATATCTTGGGGGAACTGGTAGTGGTCTTCAATTTGTTTGCCGATTTTGGCCAGCTCGATTATTTCCTCATCCGAAAGCTTGATTTTACCCTGCAAGTCCTTATCAATCAATTGCCATGTATTTATGTCTTTACCATTATTACCGGGATTCATAGAGAGTTGATTCTTCTGCTTGCTGATTCTTTTTGATTTAATAGAGAGATTTTCTTTATCTACTATATATAAATCAGGGGTTACCTCTCCTGAGACTAACCCCTCTCCTAGACCATATATAGCTTCAATTACAATTTCTTTGGTGTTGCTTGTTACAGGTTCAACGGTAAACATAACGCCCGAAGTTACGGAGGCAATCATTCTCTGAACAGGAACTGCGATTCCCACTTTGAAATGGTTGAATCCCTGCTGAACTCTGTAATAGATAGCGCGCGGTTCAAAAAGAGAAGCCCAGCATCGGAGTACAGCATCAACTACTTCATCCGGTCCTTCGATATTCAGATATGTGCTTTGCTGTCCGGCAAATGAAGCTTCGGGAAGGTCTTCCGCGGTTGCTGAAGAACGAACGGCTACCAATCCTTCCCCCAGCTGCTTATAGGCTTCTTTAATTTTCAAAGCCAGTTCGGGCATAATAGATGAATCCATAAACATTTGTTTTACAACTGTTGATACTCTTTGTAATTGTTTGGTGTCTTCTATATCTAAAGAGTCGAGGAGTGTTTGGACTTCGCCCAAAATATCAGATTCTTTCAGAAATTCAAAATAAGCATCTACCGAAACAACAAAACCCGGCGGTACCGGGATATTGGCTTTCGTCATTTCTCCCAAATTGGCTCCTTTTCCGCCTACAATCGGGACATCTTCTTTGGAAATATCTTTGAACCAAATGATAGCCTCAGGCATAATTCAACTCTCCTTATTGCATAAGTTTAGATAAAGCGCCACTATTATACCACAATGACAGTATCTTCCTGCAAGCCGATTATAATATGTATATTTCTTGACAGTTTCGGAAAACAAGGGGTAGAATTACTTTGATTGATGGTAGTACAGGAGGGGCGTTTTAATGGTAGAGATGACGATTGACAGTGTGCGAATTGGACTAATGAATCGACAGATGGAATATCAATATGTTGTTCTCTTAAAGGAAAAATCTGCAGAGCGGTTTTTACCGATTTTTATTGGTCCTGCAGAAGCTAAGGCTATTCTTATAAAGCTAAAAGGCGAAAGCGTTCCCAGGCCTCTTACTCACGATTTACTGCAAACCGTAATGGTAACATTAGGCGCATCGGTAGATTCGATTATTATTAACGACCTTAAAAGTGATATTTTCTATGCGAAAATAATTCTTAACATAGACGGCAGGCAGGAAGAAATCGATTCACGCCCAAGTGATGCTTTAGCTCTGGCAATAAGAATGGAAACACCGATATTTGCTGATGAGTCTGTTTTAGAAAAAGCAGGCATACCTTTGGATCAGGATAAGGAGACAGGAGAACCGATTCTGCAAAAGGAAGAGTATGATGATATCGAGAGTAAGGGCGGTAAGGTGAGCGAAGACGAAATGAAAAGGCTTTCCGCTTTTCGTGAATTTATAGACAACCTGGATATGGATGATTTCGGAAAACATAAGTCTTAGACTGTTGATATGCGGTCTGATAGTTAAATAAGCCCTGAGGTTGTGTTTTCGGGCTTATTTATTTTTGGTTTCAAACTTTTAGCTGTACATATATATATGTATATTGTATGTCAACAAAGGGGAAATCCGCCGGTTTTACAGGCTTGACTTAAAGAGTTGTTTTTTGATATGCTTTTTGTCGAGTTAATTAAGGTGCGGGATGAACAAATGGCGTTCAGCCATGAGATATATTGGGGTGGGGTGGTATATAGCGATTTCCATTGCCGGAGGAACGCTTGGTGGTCTTTGGCTTGATAACAAGTTTGATACCAAGCCTGTTTTTATAATAACCGGTTTATTCATAGGACTAATCGTTGCATTTTATGGTGTATACAGAATGATTATACCTCTTATGAAAGACGTTAAAGACAAGGAGAACAACTAGTGGCGAAAAAGAAAGGGTGTATGGGTTGCTCTTTTCCGGTTGCTATTGTAGTTGTTCTTGCTATATTAGGTGTAGGCGTTATAAGCCTTCT
>Ga0265294_10004317_pt1 | contig 17833 bp, 14 predicted proteins | sample MunlanPumphouse3_FD_192504 | JGI IMG/M metagenome (GOLD analysis project Ga0265294, IMG submission 192504) | Groundwater microbial communities from a municipal landfill in Southern Ontario, Canada - Pumphouse #3 | ecosystem: Environmental > Aquatic > Deep subsurface > Groundwater | place...
GGGATTTTTGACTATAGCTCTGGCCATGGCTACTCTTTGTTGTTCTCCGCCTGAGAGTTGTGCGGGGAAATGAGTGGTTCTTTCGCCCAGCCCCACCTTTTCTAACATTTCCAGGGGTGAAAGAGGATTTAGGGCAATTTCGGCAGAAAGACAAACATTTTCATAGGCCGTTAAAGTGGGGATAAGGTTATAAAATTGAAAGACGAAACCGACTGTATGGCGGCGAAAAAGGGTGAGCTTTTGGGGTGTAGCGTTATGGAGGGGCTGGTTCTGATAATATAATTCTCCGTCACTGGCTTTATCCATGCCTCCGATTAGATTTAAGAGGGTACTCTTACCCGAGCCGCTGGGACCTAAGATGACAATAAATTCACCTGGGGAAATGGTAAAATCAACTCCTTGCAGAGCTTTGACGGTTACTTCTCCCATTTGGTAGAACCTACAGAGATTTTTTGCTGTGATCACTGGGTTTGCTCACCACCCTCATAAAATACTGTATATTATTTATTATATACTAAATTTGCTTTTTGAAAAAGGCAGGTCTTAATTGAGAAAACCCGTCAAAATGACGGGTTTTAGGTTTTTTGTGCGCTAGATATTTTCTTTATTCCCTTTCATGATGGGAGTGTGAGGGTTTTTCAGGCTTCGAACCAGTTAATTTATTTTTAATAGATTTTTGGATCCATCCATTAAGACTACATCTAGCTGAGTTCGGAGTATTTTCTACAGTGTTAATAATAGATTTTAAAGTAGTTCTAGTTGTTTTCTCCGGGAAACTTGCAATTGCTTCATTTGCTATCCAAGGGTCATTATTATCATAGATCTTTGATTTAATCATATTTGGATGAAGATTATCTAAGGCATTTTTCGGGCCTCGACCAATTGCCCCTATTTGCATCATAGAAACATCATTTTTTGAATCAACAATAGCCAGTATCTCATTGGGACTGATATAAACTCCTTTATCCTTCATGATTTTCGTAATTTCTAAAAGAGCCCTGCCTTTATTTTCTCCAGAAGGGGCAATTTCCAGCTTGGAATCTGAAGTCTGAAAATAATTAAGATCATTCTTAATTAAAAACTGCTCAAAATCACGGCATTGTTTTTGGCCGATCTCGTCTTTTTGGAAATCAACGCATATTTTTATAATTCTCTGGCTTAAACCTAATTCTTTTATTTCTTTAAAGTCCTTAATCTGTGTAACACCAGCACCAAACTCCTCCCCTGGATAGAAAGTATTGTGCGCTTTTTTCAAGGAATCTTTTCCGTTTTCAATAAGATAATTATCTTCAATACTGTCTGTACTGAAATGCCAGACTAAATCTGGATTTTCCACAGTGTATTCTTGTATTTTCTTATAAATTGCTTCGCTTTCGTAATTCAGTAAATAAACAGACCTATGTAGTTTATACTCATTACCTAATCTTTTATAAATTGCTCCACCGTTATCAGTTACAAAAAATTCAGCATCAAGTTCCTTGGCATAACGTAATCCTTGATGATAGCCTCTTCCTGTAGCGATACAAATTACAGTTTCAGGTTTTTTCCATTTTAGTTCTTTTATTGCGGCTATGTTTTCCGGAACAAATTCTTTTTTACTATTGAGTCCACTGCCATCAAGGTCAAGGGCAATCATTTTTAAACGATGATTTCCCAACAAAGTATCGTACGTTTTTAAACCTTTAGCCCAGTTTTTGGAGAGAATTTTACTTACTTTATAAGTGGCGTAACGAGCTTCTTTACTAAAGCTATTTGATCTTAAGCTTCTTTTAAGACGATAAACTTTTTTGGCAATATCTTGGAAGGCCATAACTTATCGCATCCTTTTGAATAGCTTAAATATATTATACAACAAAACTAAAGATATTTCCATGTGGTCATATCTTTAGTTAGTGTCAAGTCAGTGTCAAGCAAACGTGGGCGAATCCGTGCGTAGTCTATAAAGAGGGTAAATGAGCTTGTTGTTTCCCTAAAAGTGTGCGATAATAAGATAATACTGAATTTATTACTAAATTATTACTTAATTCAATTCATAAATTAGCGTGAAAGGGAGGTACGAAATTGAATAAGGTGTTACAGGGATTAGTTAAGATGTTAAGGAGGAGTAATGGCTCGGAATTCAAAATAGCTTATCCGGCCGACCATTATGAAGAAACCCCTGACCCCAAAGAAAATTTGCTTAAATTTGAGGAAGCTTTAAAAATAATTAAGAAACAATGTCAAGTTTATAATTTCGAAGTAGCGTTCCAACAGAAATTTGGAGAGGAATTGAGTTTTGAAGATTTTCAATATCCGGAGAGGATAGACGCTTATTGTCATAGGAACAATGTTTCCCAAGAAAGCCTAAATGTTTTCAAGAGAGAACGACTAAAAATTAAGGAAACCGGTAATAGAAAAGTGTATGAGTTGGTTACTCATGCGGAAGCCTTGCTTTATTATAGAGGCGATGTTTGTCCTAATCATATGTTGAGTAAATTAGCAAGGATAGAAGAGGAAAGTGGTAATAAAGCCAAGGCAGCAGAATTTAAAAAAGTATTAGAGGATGTTAAAAAGAATAACCCTAAGGTTAAAGAAGGAGCAAAATTGACCCTCTTAAGAAATGCGGCAAGCAGTATTTTAATTAATGCCGGACCTTATGGAAAGGAAGCGGTAAACAAGCAGAATTGGAGCAGAACGGTAGATTTAGTAGCGGAAAAATTACGGGCCGGGGGCCTTGATATTGCTGAGAATGATCATAATAAGGAAATTTGGGAAGTCTTGTCTCAGGTAGATGAGCAGCTGAGGAAGGAAAGAAATGAAAGATATGATTTAGAGCAGGGGAAAGCAGAAGGGAAAGAAGTGATTAAAACAGAAGCAAAACCTGTTAGAGAACAAGCGGAGCATGATTTGCGTTAATCATTGTGAGACTATCTACAATTTTAGGAAAATTGACAAATAATTATAAGAGTGTTTATAATATAATATCAATTATTCATGAAAGGAAGTAGTAATGATGGTTTATAAACTATCAACAATAATTAAAGGGGCGTTAGAGAAAGTAAGTGGAGAAAAGAATAAGATCAAATATCCATCTGAATATTATGAACCGACAGGAAACCTCAAAGAAAATTTATGCAAATATAAAGTAGCAATAAAAGAAATAAAAGCTAAATATGAACCCTTTTTACTAAAGGCTGAAAATGACAAAAAAGGCCAAGTCCTTCAAAACAAATCGGTGTTAAAATATGAACAAGAGATTAACCAAAAAATAAGGGAAGAATTAGATTATGCTCGACTTTTAACTCATTATCGGCAAGGAGATGTAACTGCCCCCGGTCTAAATATTTTAATAAGATTTGCAGAAAGAAATGATAGCCCCAAGAGGGTAGAGGAATTTAAAAAAGAACTAAGAATATTACGGGGCAGGGATAAATTAATATACGCCAAGAATTTAGTAAGAGGAGAAATAATTGAAGATTTAATGAGGGATATCAATTATAATGTTAAACCTGCGGGGAAAAGTGCTGAGTATCCTTTAGATTGGCAAAAAAAGCTGGAGAGATTAATGAATGAACTGGAAAAGAACAGTTTGTCATTAGACGACGAGGGGCATGACGATAAAATCAGAGCTATCTGGCATGATATAAGTCAGGAAGCTGAAGAGTCATTTAGAGCAACATTAAAAGAAAGAGAGCTAGAGGCAAAGGAGACCGCCATCCAAACTTCCCAGCAAGAAGTAAGCCCCAAAATAAGAAGGCGTAGTTTGGATTCAGTTCAGGACAGATAAATACAAAAGCATTTACAAAAAATTAAAATTGACAAACTATTGTAGTTTTGCTATAATATTTACACATAACAACAAAAAAAGAAGTAATATAATTGATAGATTATGGAATAAAGGAGGGAGAGATTAGGTATGGTTAAAGGATCGAAAAATGAAATAGGAAAAGGTTTTTCTAAGAAAGATTTAAGGGATTGGGTTAATGATATTAAAGCTGAAAAATTAGCAGAAAATGAAGCAGTAGTTAAAGATAGCAAAGCCAAAGAACCAGAACTGGGGAAATAAAGTAGAATAATTACATAAAGGGAACCGGTAGCTGTTTTATAAACAACTACCGGTTCCCTTTTTTTGTTTGGATATTCATGCTTAGTTTTGAAGTTTTTCGCGACATTTTTCGCAGTAACCTAAGATTTCCACATGATGTTTGAGCGGTAAAAAGTCAGTGGTATTCTTAATATAGGTTTCTAATTCACCGAAGGGGCAAAAGGGTAAGGGCTTTGTTTTATGACAGGAAGTGCAGATCATTAGATGATGATGTGCTTCGTGGTTACGTAGTTTATATTTAGTTTCTTCATTAAAAAATATTTTTTCGATGATTTCGTTTTCTAAAAGTATTTCCAGGTTTCTGTAAACAGTAGAAAAATTTGTTTTGGGATTATTCTTTCTCACTAGGTCAAATATTTCTGAGGCATTAAGCAGTTTGTAATCAGAGTTTGTGAAAATTTCCAGCACTTCTTTGCGTGCGGGAGTTAGTTTTAATCCTTTTACTTTAATGGTTTTGTATATTTGGTTTAATTGGTCTTTCATAAATAATCACTCCGATCAAAATCTAAAATTTTTACCTAGTAGAAGCAGAAGAAAGATAGCTACAGAGGAAAGAACAATTGCTCCTCCCGGGGCAAGGTCGAGATAAAAGGAGGCAGTGAGTCCGATTAAGACGGAAAGAACGCCAAAACAAACAGACCCAAGCAAGGTTTGTTTAAAGCCACGGGAGAGAAGCAGACTTGCGGCAACAGGCACAACCATTAGGGATGATACCAGTAATGCTCCCACTATCCTTAAACCGATGGCAATTACCATGGCGGTGAGAATCAGTAAAAGATAATTGAAGCGTTCGACGGGAATCCCTGCTAAACGGGCACTCTCTTCATCAAAGGTCAGAAAAAAAAATTCTTGATAAAAAAACAAAAGCAGAAAGATTGTGAAAAGAGATAAAAGCCCGATGACGATCATGTCCTGATTAGTTAAGGTAATAATACTACCGAAGAGAAGCCCTGATATACTGGTATCAGAGGCATTGGTAAAACCCATTAAGACAACGGCAAGACCTAAACCCGCTGACATAATAATAGCCAGAGAGAGTTCGGCATAGTTTTTAAAAGTATTCCTTAATTTTTCCAGGAAAAAGCTAACTAGAATGGAAAGTACAAGGGCCATGGGAATAGGACTAACGCCCCATAAGATACCTAATAAGACTCCGGCTAAGGATACATGTGCTAAGGTATCACCTACCATGGATAAACGTCGGAGAACCAAAAAAGTACCGATGATGGGACAAAGGCCGCCGACTAAGAGCCCTACTATGAAGGCTTTTTGCATAAAAAAATATTGGAGTATTTCCGGCATAGTTATATCACTCTCCAGTTTTCTTTCGGTAGTTCTCTGATTTTTTTTCGATCAAGCAAAAGAAAGCGGGAGGCGTAGTCTAAGACAGAGTGGAGGTCATGTGTTACGGTTAGAATAGTTAATCCTTCTTGATGTAAATTATTTAGTAGTTGAGATAAATCTTCCTGGGCTTGGACATCAAGATTATTAGCCGGCTCATCCAAGATAATTATGTGGGGATTATTGAAAAGAGCTCGTGCGATAAAAACGCGTTGAAGCTGTCCTCCAGAAAGAGTTCCTAATAAGGAATTACTTTTGTCTTGAAGCTCTACTTTTTTTAAAACAGTATTTATTTGCTGAGTATGGTTCTGACCAGAGCTCTTTTTATTGGTAAGTTCTAATACTTCTCGTACAGTAGCCGGGAAACCGGGATTTAAAGTTGTCCTTTGGGGAAGGTAACTAATGTTGGGAGCTGATATTTGAGAGGTGCCTATTGATACAGTACCTTTTTGCGGTTTTAATAAACCCAGGATGATTTGCAGAAGGGTAGTCTTGGCCGATCCATTTGAACCAAGAATAACCACGAAATCACCAGTTTCAATTTCTAGAGTAATATCTTCTAAAACAGGTTGATTTCCGGGATAGGCAAAAGTGATCTGTTCCAAACGGATGATTTTCTCTGTCATGGGGTATATTCCAAGGCTTTCTGCAGATTCTTTAAGTTATCGTACATAATACTGAAATAGTCCTTCCCTTCTTGTAGTTCATTCTCACTAAGGCTTCCCAAGGGATGAAGTTGCAGTATGTCTGCTCCTGTTTCTTGAGCGACGGTGGCAGCTACCTTGGGGCTATAAAGTGCCTCCGAGAAAATATATTTAATCTGTTCTTTTTTGACCAGTTGGCTTATTTCTTTTAATTTACCAGGCGTAGGTTCTGCTTCTGCATTAAGTCCCATGATGGGTATTTGTTCAAGATTATATTCACGACACAGATAATTGAAAGCTGGATGAGTTACAATAATTTTTTTCTTTTGACATAAAGCCAGGGTATTTTTATAGTCTGTGTCTAATTTAGTTAATTGTTCTTTGAAGGTTTGGAAGTTCTCCTCAAAATAGGTTTGATGCTCAGGGTCAATTTGAATCAGGGCATCTAATACATTTTGCCCGATAGTCAAGGTACAAGAGGGGCTTAACCAAGTATGAGGATCGAATTCTTCATCTGTTATAATTAAATTCACCTTACTGTTGGCATTAATCATCAGGAGCGGACTTTCTTGTAAAGTTTCTTGTAATTTTTCCAGATATGGTTCTAGCCCAGCACCATTATAAAGAAAGAGAGATGCTTTACTAATTTTGGCAAGTAGTTTAGTAGATGGTTCAAAAGAATGAGGCTCAGCTCCGGCAGGGGTAAGATTAATTACCGTAATCTCTTCGCCACCGATTTTTTTAGTAAAATCGAAAAGGGGATAAATACTGGTATAGATAATTGGTTGGGAAGTATCGGGAACAGTTGTTCTTGAGGAGTAATCATCCCATAAGGCACAGCTTGAGCAGGAAATTAGTAAGGCGAACACCAAAAAGGTTTTAATAAAGATGCGGAGTGGAAAAACAAAACGATGATCCATGAACAACCTCCTTAATGCAAAGAGTTAGCATTTGCATTTATATTATACCCCTTAATAACTTTTTTTAGCAAGCTAAAGAATTTACTAGAGTAAAGGGTGATAAAGGAACAATTAATTGACAAAATCACTGCCTTTGTTATAATATTGCGTATATAATAGTTAAATCAAAAAAGGTAATCAGTTTATGAAATAAAGAAGGGAGTGACTTGGTATGGAGAGGACGCCTAGTATAGATCCTGATAGTGACAAGGAAAGAATGGACACGGGGGACAAAATCATTTTTACAGGAATTTTACCTTTTGCCGCGATTTGTGCAGCAGTTCACGATTTTGATGAATTAGCTTCAGATGGTGAAGGACCAGCTGAGGAGCCGGTAAAAGGTAATTTAGCTAAAAATTCCGGGTCAAGAGTAGGAGGAAGATAAAAAAAGTATGATTCCATTAGAAGGGGAAGTTTATGAATACGTATCTTCGAGAATTAACCGATAAAATATTCAGGAAGAAAATCGAGGAAGTAAATAGACGAAGAAACAAATTTTCTTCTTTATATTATCGAGAGACTAAGGATCTTAAAGAAAATCTACTTTTTTTTCAAGAAGCAATAGAAAGGATCAAGGCCAAATATAAACCAGATAGTTTCGAATATCTTTTTCAGCGGGAATTTGGGGAGCAGTTTAGTGGTACCGATTTTTTATATTCAGAGAGAGTTACTGCCTATTGTGAGAGAAACAGTGTCACCGTAGAGCAGATGTCCGCTTTAGAAAAAAAAGCATCTGCTAATATGAATAAGGTTAGTAAAAACATTTCTGAAGAAATTGAATTAGCACGGTGTTATGTGCATATTAGAGATGGAAGTAATTCATATCGTTTATTAATTAGAGCTGCTGAATTAGAAAAAAAATATGGATCTACCGAAATTGCTGAGAAATTCAGAAAAAGAGCTAGGATCTTGAAAAGGGATGAAAAAAAGGGAGCTGAAAGGAATAATGAATCCGCTAAATTAACCGTGTTAGGTACGTCCATGAATTCCATTAAGAATAATATTGATCCGTATATTGGAAAACAGCCGGAATATCAAGAGAATTGGCTCAAGTCGATCGAGTCTTTGGAAAAGGAATTATCTCTGAAAGGGATAGATTTAAATGAAGATGGTCATAATTTAGAAATTTCAGAGGTTTGGCGAAATATCTGTCATCAAAGGAGCAATGAGCGTGTTGCTTGGATGTATTATCGAGGAAGAGATAATCAGGGAGATAATGAAAATGAACGAGTAATTATTTTAGAAAAGGCCGGGAAAATAATCCACGTAGGACGAAATTGTAATGAAGAGGGAAAAAGTCACGGGGAGAGCGAGAAGTCCAATCAAGAACATGTAAGATAAAACTTTAGATTAGAGAGAAAAACAAAACAAGGGAGCATGATATATATGCTCCCTTGTTTTTATAATTGTAATTCAAACTAGAGGTAAGAGTTAGGATTAACCGGATCACCATTCTTTCTGACTTCGAAATGCAAATGAGGTCCGGTACTATAACCAGTACTACCGACTTTGGCAATAGTTTGTCCTTTAGTAACCTGCTGTCCTGTATTGACCAAGAGTTTAGAGGCGTGTGCATATAGAGTAACGAGATCACCGCCGTGATTAATCATAATCATATTTCCATAAGCATTATTCCAACCTGCTTTGATGACAGTACCATTTTCTACAGCTACAATATTAGTCCCCTTAGGAGCACCGATATCCATACCTGTATGCATCTTATTTTTCTTCAGAATAGGATGAAAACGCATGCCATATTTTGAGGTAATTCTAGTTTGTCCGGGTGTAGGCCAGGTAAATTTGCCACTGCCCAGATATTCACCACTATCTCCAGCCGTTTGTAGTCTGATTTCATTAGCAATTTGTTGAGATTGTCTTTCTAATTCGTCTAATTCGGCTTGAGCCTTTGCTCTTTCTGACTTTATAGAGTTGTAAACAGTTTTTTGACGAGAACTAGCTACAGCGAGTTCTTTCTTTTTTTGGTTTTGATCATCTTTTAATTCATCTAAGGTAAGTTGTTTTTGCAGAGCTAATTCTTGTTTAATTTTAACGAGCTGAATCTTTTCTTCGTTGGCTTTAATCAGTTCTTTATTATTTTGAGCTAAACTATTTAATAGATCCCAGCGAGTCAAAAAATCGGTAATGCTGGTTGAGTCTAAGAGAACTTCCAAAAAGTGCACATCGCCCTGTTCATAGATGATTTTGAGATTATTTTCTAGGGCTTTAGAATTTTGCGCAATTTGTTCGTTGCTTGCTTTTGCTTCTTTTTCCAGGGCAAGTAATTCTTTTTCAAGTGAGGATAGCTTATGTTCTGTTGATTGCAGATTTTTTGTTGTTTTAGAGATGGTATTATTGATTGCTTTAAGCTCCAAGAGAGCCTTGTTTTCTTCTTGCTTTTTCTGATTAAGGATACTTTGATTTTCCTCTATTTTTTTCTCGAGCAAATTATGTTGTTCTTGTAAATTAATTTCTGAGGCAGAAGCTGTGTTTGAAAAAAGGCTTATAGTAATTAGTAAAAATAATACAGTAAGTAAATCCCTCAATAAACTGTTACATTTTTCCACTTTAAATATCCCTCCCGGCAATACAATATTAAATTCGACGCCATAAAAAAAAATCCTGCCGAATTTTGTATATTTTTCGGGAGAAAAAAGCTATCTTTTATTTTGCTGTTTTAATATGTTGAAAAAACTTTGTCAGATGCCCGTTTTTACTTAGCCAGGTAAATATAATAATCAGCATAAAGGCAAGAACATAATTGCCGATGAAAAACCAGACCGTCAATAAATTTAGTTTTAAAGGAGTTAAGTGATAGGTTAGATTTAATGCTTCGGTCCAGTTTTTTCCATCACCGATGGTACAGAGAAGTTCTGCAAAAAGTTTATGATCTTTATTTTGTAAATAGGCAAAATTCCTTGCTTGCCACCCTTTATTCAGCATTAGTGCATCACCAAGGGTGGTAAGTTCATTTAAGGGTAAGGTATGCCATCCCTGCCCATACCAGTAACTTAGGAAATAACGATGGACTGGAATTTTTGTTGTGTTTGGAGAGAAAGGGACAGAGGTATAGTAGACAAATAATGGCCCCTGATAGTCTTTAAAAAAGTCATGTTGCTGACCCATAAAGATCAAAAGAGGACTTCTTGCTTCAACAGGAACAAAGCCTGCCTCACTGGCCATTTTCAAGTAACTTTTAAACCAGCGGTGTACTTTAGTTTCCTCATCCGGAGAATAATCACCAAGGATTAAATTGGCACCATCTAGGATAAAGGTATTACTCTCGATTTCTTTATTTAAATAAAATGCTTCTTTGATACCGGTGGTTACTTCATGACCACCGGTATCAAATACCGCAAATTCATAAAAAAACTGTTTAAAAGACCCCGGAGCGTCAGTGAAATGTAATATTTCATAATCATATTGAAAAGGCACAATGTCGAAGCTGACTTCTTTATCTGATTCACCTTCCCAATGATAGCGTAAAATGATTTGGGAGATATCACCATCTTTGTCGCCAATCTGGCTTTTGATCACAATCCCTTTGCGATCTTCATTGGTATCAGCATATTTTATGGTGATTTCCGGCGGAGAAGACGATAACTTCGCTTCTTGCGAAGGTATTTTAGCGATAAGCCATGGCTGGAGTAGAGCGTGAATTCGCAGTTCCTGAATTTGATTTAATAAATCTGACAGTTTATTGGGATTTTGCTCATATGATTTACCGGTTTCCCAATAAGCGCGGGGAAGTAGAGCATCATCCTTGACTAAATCAGCAAAGATTTTTGAAGATTTTTTTGTTTCCCCGGCCTTTTTCAGGTAATAAGCCTGGCCCAGGGCAATTAATTGCTTATCCTCTGTTTTGGAATAGTTATGGTAGCGATTTTCTAGAAAAAAGGCGGCATCTTGGTATTCTTCTAGATCGGTAAGGGTCAACAATTCATTTTGTTCCCTAGTGGAAAACAGTGTTAACCAACTTTCGCTTTCTGTGAGGATGTCGGCTGTAATTAGGATGTTTTTCTTTTCTTCTGTTGTTTTCCATGACCAGACAAGAGAGTCTTCCTTAAAAGAATAATTACTGGGTGTAAGATTAGTGATTTGGCCGGGATGCGTATCTTGGAAATTTAGTGTATAGGAGAAGTCATAGGACTCATTTGGCCAGTATTTATTTTTAGCAAGCGGAAATTGGTAGCCTGTTTGTTGTAATCCGGCTTCATCTGTTTCGTTTTGGAGTATATAGTTAATACCCAGCTCCACTTCCGTCTGAGGTTCTATGGGAATTTCCCAGACATAGCCCTTTATTTTGGTGTTATATTCAGTTGTAATTTCTTCTTCTTGATAGAAGACATGAAAAGGAAGATCTGTAGTGATTTCCTCCGAAGTGATTTCCTCGGTGGGAGGATTAGAGGGCGTTGGAAAGCAGAAACCTAGTTTTAGTTTAATTGTTTTTTCTGTAGGATTAAACAAATGATAGAAACCTTCAACAAGGGTTGTTTTTTCAGACCAATCATTAGTGATCTTTTGTTCTCGTAATTCAATCTTTGTTTGATTAAGTGGAAAGATATCTTGGGGAATTACACCTGTGATATCAGTAGCGGAAAGAGAACAAGGTATTAAAGGCTGTACTATCAATAAAAACATGAAGAGGATTAATATCCGCAAAAACCTTTTTTTATTTGCAGCAGTTCTTTTCAATTCAGAGTCCCCCTTAAGAATAATCAGGCGAAAATTTATAAATTTAATTTTAATAGATATTTGTCGTCAGGTAAACAGTTTAAAATTTTTGTTGTAGCTAAATTATGACGGAACATTGAAGAAATCCAGTTAAAGGTGTATAATATCATTTAAATTCTAATGATGCTTATATTATAATTATAGTGTATCTATTGTATATTGTAAGAGTAAATCTTTGCTGAAGAAGAATCTGTGTGAAGAAGGGGTGGGTTATAGTGAAAGAATATAGAGTAGCCATTGTAGGTATGGGTGCTGTTGGTAGGGAAATGGTTAAGATTTTAGAAAAGTCAGCTGTTCCGGTATCTGACCTAAAACTTTTAGTAAGAAGAAATGATGGAGATACAATTTCATTTCGCGGGAAAGACTATGTGGTAAAAAGGGTTACTCCGGGTTGTTTTAAAGACCTTGACCTTGTTTTGATGGCCGCGGGAGGAGATGCCGCTACAGAGCTAGCTCCCATTGCTCAAAAAGAGGGAGCAGTGGTGATTGATAATAGCAGTGCCTTTAGAATGGAACCGAATGTCCCCCTAGTGATTCCGGAAGTTAATCCGGAGGCGGCTGGTGAACACAAAGGTTTGATTGCTAATCCTAATTGTTCTACTACTCAGATGCTTGTGCCTTTGAAGCCATTACACGATTTGTTTAAAATTAAAAGAATAGTAGTATCTACCTATCAGGCAGTTTCCGGAACGGGCAAGAAAGCACTTGATGAGTTGAAGAAACAAGCTGAAGACTATCTTGCTAGCAAAGTAGTTGAGCCACAGATCTATCCGCATCAGATAGCGTTTAATATTCTTCCCCATATTGATTCATTTTTAGAGAATGGCTATACGAAGGAAGAAATGAAGATGGTGAATGAGACCCAGAAAATTTTCGGTGATGAGGATATTCAGGTTTCCCCGACAGCGGCAAGAGTTCCTGTTTTTAATTGCCATTCGGAATCGATAAATATTGAAACAGAAAAGCCTTTACCGGAAGTAGCGGAAATAAAGAAAATATTAGCTCAAGCTCCCGGGATTGTGGTGGTAGATGATGTGCAAAATAATGAATATCCTTTGGCCCTTAATTGCACGGGAACTGATAAGGTATATGTGGGTAGGATCAGAAAAGATTTTACGGTTACCAATGGTCTTAATTTTTGGGTAGTAGCGGATAATTTACGTAAAGGTGCGGCGTTAAATGCTGTTCAGATTGCCGAATTGCTTGTGGCAAAGAACTGGTTATAAGTTGTTATAAATGGCAAATGATGTATATAGGCTGTGATGCAGAGAAAAAGAGGCATTATAGCCTTTTTTATATCTGTTAACTTTTAGAACGGTTGATATTTGGTTAATATTATGTAGATTTTGTCATTGCAGATTTAAAAAAGGATTAGGAAAAGATAAAAAGAATATATTGCCTTAATGAAATAAAGATAATTTATAGTGTAAATCAGCGTAACTTTTTTGCCTTTTTAACGTTAAAACAAATAAGGGATATATTGAGGAGGTTAAAAATGAGAACCGACCAAATTGTTTCGACGAATGCAGCGGAAGAGCAAGAGCTTCTTCGGAGAATCAAGCTTGATAAGCAGTCTTTTTTAGTGTTATATAATCAACATTTCACTAAAATTTATAATTATGTCTTCTATCGTACTTTTAATCAGGCGGATGCCGAAGAACTTACTTCACAAACATTTCTTTCCGCTTTGGAAAATATTGAACGCTTTGAATATCGTAATATTCCTCTTGCCGTATGGCTTTATAAAATCGCCGCGAATGTAGTGGCAGATTATTATCGCCGCAAGGGAGATACGGTAGAGTGGGAGGAGGCAGAGAATGGGCAAGTAAATGCATTATCTCCGGAAACTGTCTGTCTTCATAATTCTGAAAAAGAGCAGCTTTTTCAGCTGTTGCAAACCTTGCCTCAAATGCAACAACAGGCGCTAATCCTTCGTTATCGCCAGGAGTTGTCTTATCAAGAAATCTCCGAAGTAATGGAGAAAACGGAAGGTTCCATTAAACAGCTCTTACATCGAGGATTAAAAAATCTACGGGAAAGGATGGCTGGTCATGAGTAAAGAGGACAATTTTGGGAATGAATCAAGAGATAATCAGTTCATAGAGAATGAATTAAGAGATTTAGAAAAAGAATTAGGCACGGAAATCAGCCAATTAGAACCGGCTCCTTTACGGGAAGGATTTATGGCTGAATTAGGAGATTCGTTGCAAACTGCGATTAATAGTGAAAAGCAGCCTAAATTGGCTCACGCTGGAGAGCAAAATAGCAGGATAGCTTTAATCTGGGAGAAAATGCTCTCCGGCTTGCGTCTGTTTAAACGGCGCAAAGTGCAGTTAACTGCGGGTATCCTTTTAATTGCTTTTATCTTCGGTACTATCTTTTGGGATTTTGCAGGATTTAATCCAGTTGTGACACCGGTTTATGCGGGAGAAATAATGATTAATGCTTTAGAAACAGATCAATTAGGGGTGAATACTGAATCTGCTTTTTTAATCACCAGTAAAAATCCGCTTACGGAAAAGATTGTGGAACAGAATTTACAGATCCAACCTGCTTTTGAATATTCCTTGCAAAAAGGTGCCGGTGGCAAAGAGTATCAAATAATTCCTAAAAAGGAGCTTTCGCCTGATACTGTCTATAGTTTTTCCTTTGATCCGGAAGGCAAGGCGCGGGAGAATTTCAGTTGGGCTTTTCAAACGAAAGCCTCTTTTCGGGTTTTGCGGTCACTGCCGGGTAATCAATCAACAGGTGTTCCGGTAGATACAGGGATAGAAATAACCTTTACCCATGAGAATTTCGATTTGGGCAAGGTGCAGAAACATTTTCAAATTTCCCCACAGGTAGAAGGCCGCTTTGAACAACATAAAAAGACACTAGTTTTTGTGCCGAAACAGCAGCTGCAACCGGCGACTTTGTATACGGTTACCTTAGAAAAAGGATTACCGATGCTGGGAAGTAAGGAAACTTTAGCGGAAGATTATTGTTTTAGTTTTGAAACAAGAGGAATAGAAGAAGAAAAATTCAGTTTTGAGATGGATAATAACTTAGTGGAATTCTCCACTTTCGAGGCTCCCTTCTTTTCCGTGTTTTTCTATGCAGATAAAAAAGCACCTCCGGCCATGATTTCTCTGTACAAATATGCAGACAACCAGGATTTTATTAAGGCTTTGGCTAAGAAGGATCAATTCCCGACCTGGTCTTATCATTCCCGCAGGAATTATCGAGAAGATTTAAGCGGTTTAACCAAGTTTGCGGAATACAAAACGGATTTCCTTACTGAGGATAAATATAGTCATTATTTAATCTTTCCGGAAGAATTACCTAGTGGCTATTATGTGGCGGAAATTAAGGCAGAGGAAGCGAGACAACAGATCTGGTTCCAGATTACGGATTTGGCAGTGTATTTAATTCAGGATGAAGAAAAGAATCTCTTTTGGATTAACGACCTCCAAACCGAAAGCCCGGTGGCCGGGGCTACCGTTTATCTGGAGCAAGGTGAACGCAGTTTTAAGGGGAATGAACAAGGAATTGCTATCGCGGAATTTGCAGCGGAAAATAGTACTTATGCCTTAATTAAAAAGGATGCCCAAGAGATAGTTGTTCCGGTCTTTGCTCAGCAACAAAGGGATCCGTCCCAGCCACAGCAAATCCAGAGCAGAGACTATTGGAAATATCTCTATTTAGATAGAGAGTTATTTAAACCCGGGGACATGGTGAATTTCTGGGGCGTTTTGGCGCCGCGTAAGGGTGCTGAACCAATCCGGGAAGTAGTAGTGGAATTAATGAATTCAGGCTCTAACTATTATAGCAGGAGTAGGGGGGAAGAAGCTCCTATTCTCAGTCAAAAAGTACAGTTAGAGCAGGAGCTCTTTACTGGTGGATTGGAACTACCTGTTTTGAGTCCTGGCTACTATTATTTAAGAGTAAAGTATGGGGAGACTGTTTTGCTTTCCAGAGGCTTCTCCGTGGAAACCTATCAAAAGCCGGCTTATAAAATCTCCGTAGAGCCAGAGCAAAAGGCGATTTTTGCTGGAGATAAGGTTGATTTTCTAGCCAAGGCTGCTTTTTTTGAAGGCACGCCTGTGCCGAAGGTGGGCATAAATTACTCAGTTTGGGATCAGCGGGGAACGGTGAACACTAATGCCCAAGGTGAAGCGACTATTCCCTTTGTGACCAAGAAGAACGCTGAAGAGTATGATTATTACAATGCCTATCGTTCTTTCTATCTGGGTGTTAATGCGGCCTTGCCGGAGGCAGGTGAAATCTCTACTTCCAGTAATGTCTTAGTCTTTGCCAGCAAGGTTTTCTTTGAAGGAGAGGTTAAAAAAGACAGTAATGGTTTTGCCTTGACAGGGCAGCTTTCCCACGTTAATTTAGAGAAGATTAATCAGGGAGAATATCCGGAGCGGGATAATTTTGTGAGCGGCCCTGCTGCCGGTTATCCCATCAAGGGGAAGGTTATCCAGGATAAATGGGAAAAAGTTGGAGATGGTCGGGAGAGATATAACTTTATCACCAAAAAGGTAGAAAAAACCTATTATTATGAGCATTCTACACAAGAGATCGGTGAATTTACCGTTGTTTCCGCTGCAGACGGTAAGGTGTCTTATCATGGCGATTATGCTCTTGATCCCGAAGGTTCGTATTATCTGGAATTGACAGCTCAGGATCAGGAAGGGCGTCAGACTAAGAACCGGATGTATATTTTCCGCAACAGCGGTAATTACGACGACTATCATAAGTTCTATCAATTACAAAGAGAGAAAGAGGGAGCAAAATATCTTCCCGGGGAAAAAGTAACTTTAAACTTCACGGAAAATGAGCAAGCTACGGCGTCTAAGAAACAAGGTTACCTTTTCTATCAAGGACAGAAAGTAATTGACACATATCAGCTCAATGATCAGCCACAATACACGTTTGACTTTACAGCTGAACACATTCCTAATGTGAATGTAGGTGCGGTGTATTTTGATGGTATGGCTTATCATGGGGTTTATTATCCTATGACTGTACCTTATGACCCGGCAGCGAAAGAGTTAAAGGTAACAATTGAAACAGATCAAAAAGAATATCGACCTAAAGACAAAGTGAAGCTGAATATTTTGGTTACCGATCAAAAAGGTAAACCGGTGCAAGCTAAGGTAAACCTTAATTTGGTCGATGAGGCACTTTATAGTATGGTAGATCAAAAAGTTGATTTATTAGGTAGGTTATACACGGATTATCTGCGTTTATCCATAAATACGAGAGCTTCTCACGTGCATCCCGAGTTTAGGGGTGGTGCGGAACAAGGTGGTGAAGGTGACGGGGAACGCAAGGATTTCTTTGATACTGTACTCTTTACTACTGTAGAGACAAATAATCGTGGGCAGGCTTCGGCGGAGTTCACTCTGCCGGATAATTTGACCAGTTGGCGGCTTACTTATCATGGGGTTGCGTCAGATTTACAAGTGGCTAGCGGCACTGCTCAGATTCCGGTGAGTTTACCGTTTTTCGTGGAGATGGTGGCCAAAGAAACCTATTTAAAAGGGGATGCCCCTATAATAGTAGTCCGCTCTTATGGGGAAAAAGTAACGTCGCAGTCCCCGGTTTCCTATGTGTTGACTTTGACTACACCTGCGGGTGAAAAGATGGTCCAAAAGGCTCAGGGTCAAGTGGCTGCTAGTACTGATTGGCAGTTACCGGCTTTGCAAGTAGGCAACTATAAACTTACAGTAGAAGGGGCAGCCGGTGAATTTAGCGATAAACTTAGTCAAGAGATTAATGTCGTTGCTTCTTATTTGGAACGGAGTTTAACTACACAGCAAGTATTAATGGAGAATTTAACGCTTACGGGGGGTTCGGTGGAACCGACAACCATCATCTTTAGCGATTATGAAAAAAGTCAATATTTACAGGGCTTATATAGTTTAGCTTGGCAGAGTGGCGGACGGCTTGAACAAAAATTAGCCTCCCGGGAAGCCCGTAAGTTACTGACCCAATATTTTTCTGATGGTAGAGACGTTTTTGCTGATGAGGAGGAGGGTCTCCTTACTTATCAGCAGTATGATGGAGGAGTAAGTATTCTGCCATAT